>Ga0209755_10003099_pt1 | contig 21311 bp, 15 predicted proteins | sample TergutCo191P1_FD_187301 | JGI IMG/M metagenome (GOLD analysis project Ga0209755, IMG submission 187301) | Cornitermes sp. P1 segment gut microbial communities from Petit-Saut dam, French Guiana - Co191P1 (SPAdes) (version 2) | ecosystem: Host-associated > Arthropoda: Insects > Digestive system...
TAAGGGCTTGCTTTGCGTCGCCTCTTTGTGCTTTTTTTGTCTTTTTCTCGTTGTTTTCTTTGTTTTGACGCTCTCTTTTTAGCTTGTCTTCTTGTCTTCCTTTTTTCATTGATTTTTTGACGTTACCATTCTAACTACACTATACTACGTTTGTGTTGCAAACGTCAATCGCAATCTTTACAAAACCGCATTGTATGTTCTCGCTGCCTGCATTTACACACGCCACTTGGAATATAGCCAAGCCATCATTGATGGTCCGTCAATGGTTTGATCACTCATTCCGTTAGAAGGGTAATTAGTCACATATCGGTTTGCATTGACAAACACTAGCATTACGGTCAACAAAATACAGAGGCGAATGATTTCGCTTTTGCCAGTTGGGTCACAACTGGCATATATAAAACCATCCGTCGGACACGGGTGCTGCTCTGTGAAAAAGTGAAACGGCCTCCGTCAGTCACGTCTACTCTGGCAGAGGCTTGGCATCACTTATAAAACTTGTGTTCCAGGACTGCGGCCGTTTCGCTTTCCCCCAGAGCAGCACCCGTGTCCGACTGGCCTGTGAGCCAATCCAGTTTGCATACAAAAGCATTAGAGCTACACCCATCTGAGCGTAGCCTTTAATGTTTTTATTGAACCTACCGCAGCCTATAACCATTCACGGCATTTAAGAAAATATCCCATGCATAATAAAAAACGATATGACTATTACGATAAAACACAAGATAACTAAAGCCAGCCACGCCTTAAACGGCTTCATATCAAACAGCAGGCGTAATACCGGGTTTTTATGTTCATACTTTGTATTTGCGTCCGGCTTAATAATAAATATATTGACACAAACATTTATAACATATGCCCCCAATCCCCAGAACAGAAAAAACATATAATGGAGTTGAGGAAACAAAACAACTGCCACTAATCCCAAGAAATATAAAACAGCGAATGTGCCAAAATGAAAATTCTTCACGGAAATCATTCTCTTAACGTTTTCCATCATACCTCCAGCTCGCTCAGGCCGTCAGTCCAAATTCATTTACCCAATGGATTAGCAATACGGACATCGGGCAAAGTGACCGCCGACCACCATTGTTATCATCGCCATTACAAATACAAATCCCATCAGATAGTGTAAATACTTAATACTTACCTTCCCTGTTTTACTATACTGGTCGCGCACACGAAATAGCCCAGCTATTGTGCCGGCCATAAGACCTATTATCAATAATGACTGAATCGACCCAACTCCCAATTTTAATCACTCCTACCTCTTAGTTTCCAACCTATTCTCCATAATCATAGCAAGCATTTCCCCATTCACAACGCCTTGACCGCAATTCTCATAAATACCCGCTCAATCAACATTTTGCATCATCCCTCCTCGGCATCTCATCCGCCGCTTGCCAAAAAAGTCAGCCTGACAAATCCAAACACATAGTGTGCAAATAAAGCGACTAGCCAACTTCTTTTTAGCATCAGCACAGAAATCACCACGCTTATAAACAGAAAATGCCCCATGCCTTGCTGCATGGCCAAGACAAAACCATAATTCATTGTCAGATCAATAAAGTGCATGAGTGCAAATGGAAGCGACAATATAAGCACCATCATTGGCATCGGCACCGCTCTGTCACCGTTAAGTTTTATCATCAGCGCAAATAATAAAAGCCGAAATACAGTTTCCTCGTGCACAGCAGGTGCAAACGCACTAAGTACTGCAAACATTGTAAGACTAAATGTAGCATTCTGGTTGAGTGCGATTGTTACCATTATGAAAGTAATCCCTAAAATTATTCCTACATCAATCATCAGCTCCCTGGGCTTAAAATCGGTCCACATGAGAATTTTCTGGTTTGACGCAGACTTGTTAAGAAGCGAAACCGCAGCAAGATATGAAAGCGATGTGCTAACTCCAATTGCAATTCCGAGCCTAAACCACGCTGAGCCGAAGGTGTGAAGCCCGGCCTGTGCAAAATGTATCCCAAATATCCCAAGATTCAACGCAAAAACACCCAAAACCACAGCAATCAAGTAGTCCCGTTTTCTAAGAATAGCCGAATCAATTGCAAAAAGTGCGCCAAGTGCAATTACAACACTGTACACCCCTCCCGCATACGCAGCATAAGAATTCTGCCCAAACCCAAAAGCCTCAGGCGGAGTGGCCATTACAAAAAAAGCAAAAACAGATAGTATTAAGAAAAGCACAATTTTAACACTCATGGTCAAAAACTCCCTCTGTTATAATATGCTCAAGATTTTGCGCAAAATAATATTTCGCGCCAAGTTCAATTTCTGCAATATTGAGTCAACGACTATTCTAGCCCAAGGTACCGGAGACCGGATTGGGGGGTTATTCTTTTATCGGAGATACCACTACGAAATAGCAACAGATGAAATATTCAATTTCCGCCCGAAGTGCAACTCCGGGCGGAAATCTAACTCTTTTAATCGCTTGGGCAGTTATCATCTTACATATACCGCTTTGTTAGCGTCGGAAAATTGAGCCAATTATGCTAAAAACCATTTGTAATCCCTCGCCAAGAATAGCTGCAATCAGATCCCAGTTTGTAGAGCCTGCACCTGGAAGTTGAGGCCACATGTGCAATCACCTCCTTCACATAGCTGTTATTCATGTGGCCGAGTAGCCACTTTTTGACTATCTTGTCATATTGTGCTTTACCTATTCCTAAAAAATGACCCTATGAATATAAATAGTCCCACAATTTCACGCGCAACATTCAAAAAAGCATCAGAAGCGGGAGCGCATAGCCAACCCATTAGCAAGTTCCTCCTTTCAAATAATTTTAGTTGAAAATGTTTTCGCTGCGAATTTTTCGTTGCTCACAACACCACTATCGTCAAATATACTACGAAATAGCAACAAATGCAAGAGTTAGTTTCTCCCTAAATATAGCTTTAGGCGAAAGCCTAACTCTTGACAACTCATTTTATGAGGCGTACATACTGCCCTTCGCTTCTAACACGCTTTGAGAGTTAATTTTCATGCTTTTCGCTTTATTTCAGCGCAAAGCAACGCCCCCACGTTCCGGCGTGCAGGCTCTGCCTGCGCCTTTTGTGGGGGCGCGTATTGCATTTGTAAATCTTGCGAGGCTTCATCATGTCCTAGCGCACGGCTTATCCGCCGGATTTCTTTCGTTTGATGGCTCCTGATATTTGATAGGGGATGATGTTCATTACGGTGGCGACCGTCACTCCCACGAAGGTGTCACGCACGCGCAGCAGGGCGAAGGCCAGGGCTTCGTCCATGGGTTCTGCTAGTGGGGCAATCTGGGTTGCAACGATTATGGTTACGACACAGGATATAGCGCAGGAGTCCTGCATGTTGAGAAGGTTGCACAGGTAGAGGTTTAGCAGAAGCACCAGCGGTATTACAATTACGAAAAGGCCTTCATTGTAATATGGCAGAAATAGGCTGATAAGCACTGTGAGGCAGCCGAGGGCTGCCCCTATTATTGTGCCCAAAATTCTAAACATTCCGCTGGTGATGGTTTCTTCCTGAGTGGCCCTGATTGTTACTATGGCCGCCACGACGGTTATGAGAATTGACTCTATCCCGCCGAATATTAGCGCAAAAAGCAGGCACAGCCCTACAGCAGCCGCTGTTTTTATAACACGCATCCCAATCCTGTAATGCGGGTCTACTTTGGGTGCGTGGCTTTTGATTTCCTCAATCACACGGCGCATGGCAATTATAAACTAAATGCTGATGCGTCAATTATCGAATCATCATTAAAAACCCAGTCGCGGGTGTTTGTAACGGTTAGCTCATCCTCTCCCACGCGGCAGACGATTCTGACTATGCCCGCATTTATTATAAGCCTCTTGCACATGCTACATGATGTGGTATCGGAGAGCAGCTTGTTCTCTTGAGCATCACGGCCTGCGAGGTATAGGGTTGAACCTATCATATCCCTGCGCGAGGCGGAGATTATGGCGTTGGCTTCGGCATGGACGCTGCGGCAGAGCTCATAGCGCTCCCCGCGGGGTATTTTCAGCTCATCCCTCATGCAAACTCCACGGTCGAGGCAGTTCTTTCTGCCTCTTGGCGCACCGTTATAGCCTGTTGCTATTATTTCGTCATTGAGGACGATTATAGCGCCATACTTGCGCCTGCGGCATGTGGATCTGATGAGCACTGTTTCTGCTATGTCTAAATAATAATTGTCTTTGTCCTTACGATCCATGTAATTCCCTCCCATGAATACTTAGTTACAGTCTATATTTTCTATTTATTGTAATTATTTGCGCCCCTGTCGTTGCGGGCTGCCGCAGAGCGGGGGCGGTTTGCTTCGTTACAGTCCACAGACCAGTCGGACACGGTCGGGTGCTCCGGGAAAAAGTTCAGTGTCCGCAGTCTCGGAACACAAGTTTTGACTGGGTTTCAAGTTTCCTCTAAGGTGGACGTGACTGACGGAGGACACTTAGCTTTTTCACGGAGCATTTGACCGTGTTCGACGGATGGTTTTAACGGATGGTTTTATAAATTGTGCGAACTGTACCTTTATTGCCGTAATGACTATTATACATATATATTGGGGGATTGACAATATGCAGTATTTGGGTGATAATGTCAGAAATGGCAAAAATACGTGTACGAGGAGTTGAGAGCATGGACGACTACCCGCGAAGTAGGCAAGATAACTTCAAAACAAACCGGGAATCTGCGTTAGTTTTTGGGAAGTCGGTGTGCATGTAGCGCTCCGTTTTAGTTGGTGTACCCCAATAACCCTTAAACCTACTGCGCCCCCGGGGGTGCTTTTTTTGCGCTAAATTTTAGGATTAAGGGGTGTAATTATGAGTCAAGCAGCCACTCAATACAACGCTCGTGAAATTCACGAACTTCGGGAAACGCTTAGAAATACAAACCCCGTAGATGTCGCCGAGAGGCTTGAAAGCATGGACGACCATCAGGCCATCATGCTCTTTAGGATGCTGCCCAAGGACACTGCGGCCGATGTATTTGCATATCTGTCCAGAGATATGCAAGAGAACATAGTAAACGCCATTCAAGACTACGAAATCGCCCACATAATTGACGAACTATTTCTCGACGATGCAGTTGACTTTATTGAGGAGATGCCTGCGGGTGTCGTCAAGAGGGTTCTGAGCAACTTGCCGAAGGAAAAAAGGAATATTATAAATCATTTCCTCAAATATCCCGATGGCAGCGTCGGCAGCATCATGACCATTGAGTATGTCGATTTGAAGGAGTTTCTCACTGTCGCTGAAACTTTCGCCCGCATCAGGCGCGATGGAGTGGATAAGGAAACCATCTACACACTCTATGTAATAGATTCTCAGCGCAAGCTGCTTGGGGCTGTTTCAGCAAAGAAACTGCTGCTGTCCTCCCCTGACGACAAAATAGGCGATATCATGCAGCGCGAAATCACATCTGCCACCACTGCTGATGAGGCTGAAAGCGTGGCAAATGATTTTAGGAAATACGGCCTGCTGGCCATGCCTGTTGTGGATGCCGAGGGCAGGCTCGTAGGAATTGTTACAGTTGATGACATTCTTGAAATTCAAGAAGAAGTGGCCACGGAGGACTTTGAACTCATGGCCGGCCTGTCGCCGTCTGATGAGCCTTATTTGAAAACCAGCATCTGGACTCTTGTGCGCAACAGGCTTCCTTGGCTTATAATTTTAATGCTCATAGGAATTATCGCCGGGGTTATTTTGGATACCTTTGAAGATGCCATATCCGCCATCCCTGTGCTTGTCACGTTCATCCCCATGCTCATGAACACCGGCGGGGCAGGCGGCTCTCAGAGCTCCACACTCGTCATCCGCGGACTGGCTCTCGGCGAAGTGGCCCTGCATGATATTTTCAAGGTACTCTGGAGGGAGATGCGTATCGCATTCATCTGTGGTGCTGCCCTTGCTCTAGTCAATTTCATAAGGGTTTTGCTTATGTATAACCCCGATACACTGGGGCTCAGCGTGGCACTTTTGGGACTCAGCGTTTCCCTGGCACTGTGGATCACGGTGTTCATGGCCAAGATTGTGGGCTGCTCACTGCCCCTGCTGGCCAAGAGGCTTAAATTAGACCCGGCTGTCATGGCCGCACCGGTTATCACCACGGTTGTGGATGCCAGTTCACTTCTCGTATTTTTCGGCATAGCCAAGGCCATGTTCGGCTTGTAGCACATTAGTCCAGCAGAAGGACTTTTTCAAAACGATTTCGGACGCGCAATGCGTATCCCTGCGGATTAAAACGGAGCTAACCGTAATCCATCTGTAGGTACACACATAGCGCGTCCGTATAATTTTGTTAAGCCCGTCCGGCCTGCCTTACACCACCACGGTTATTCCCAGGCCCGGTTTTTCCAGCAGCTTCATGACTCCGTTTTCTACATCGAAACCGCCGCTTATGCTCTTGTCCTCGAAATGCCGGAAACTGTCAAGGTCTGCTTCGGTGACATTCTTCTGAGATGCCACGAAAGCTGCCGAAGCCGCATTGCCGATACGGGTTTCCAGCATACAACCCAGCATACAGGGGATGCCTGCGGCTTCGCCGATGGCATTTATCCTAAGGGAAGGGTAGATTCCGCCCGCCTTCATGAGCTTTATGTTAAATTCGTCCACAGCCTGTCTTTTCGCCAGCTTAAACGCATCCTCAGGTGAGTGGAGGCTCTCGTCGGCCATTAGGCTTATTGCAATGTGGCTGCGGATATATGCCAGCCCGTCTATATCCCAGCACCGCACGGGCTGTTCCACCGCCTCAACATCGTATTCTTCGTAGGCCTCTATAACCCGTATGGCATCATTTACGGACCAGCCCTGATTTGCGTCCACCCGAATCCTGATCTTAGGCCCTACTTTCTGCCTTATTAGCCTCATGGCCTCTATGTCGGCTTTGGGGTCAATGCCTGCCTTGACTTTAAGGATGTGAAAGCCTTCCCTGACATATGCCATTGCATCTTCAGCCATAACTTCAGGCTTTCCGATTCCAACAGTCATATCTATGCTAAACTCGCTTCTATATCCCCCAAGGAACTTGTACAGAGGCATCTCCAGTTTTTTGGCCATAATATCGTACAGAGCTATGTCTATCCCCGCCTTGGCGGAGGTGTTCCCCACCGTCATGGCTCCCATTATTTTGTGAATTTTCTCAATCTCAAAGGGACTTAGACCAATAAGCGCTTTTTTGAACAGTTCCAGAAAAACCGGCACACTGTCCAGAGTTTCCCCTGTTACAGGTGAAAACGGCGAGGCCTCTCCATAGCCTGTGATGCCTTCATCTGTGGTTATTTCGACAATTATTGTTTCGGCATATTCCATAACGCCAATTGCCACCACAAAGGGCTTTTCCAGCTTTACTTTTAGCCTCTCAAATTTAATGTCTGTAATCTTCATACCTGTATCTCGTCCTTTCATCCAGCTCAACTGAGCGTAACGGCGCTGTCTGCGGCCGGCGGTTAGCCTGCTATGCTTATCTAGCTACTTACCGCACCCAGCGTAGTTCATCAACCCGAAAGGCCGCTGTCGGCCCTATAAAGCCCATCTCTATATCACGGTGGTGCACATATGCCATACTTGTAAAGTATATCGGTATAAATGCCGCCGTGTCGTTGACTCTTTGCGCGACATCTCTGTATATTGCCAGCCTCTGTGCAGGATCTACGGTCATCCGCCCGAGTTCAAACCATGCGTCTATTTCAGGGTCGCTGTAGCCAGTCATGTTGAGCCCGCCATCGGTAGCAAACATCTCGCTCCATGCGCTGGCATCTGCACCGGGCAGACCGACTGCAAGTGCAGCTATCTCATAATTTGCAGAGAACAGGTTGCCCAGCAGGACAGCTTGATCCACTAGCTCAATTGTTGCAGTTATGCCAATGTCGCCTAAGTTAGACTGTATTACCTGAGCCAAGTTTTCAAAAGCTCCGCCTATCGTCTGTATTGTAGTGTTAAAGCCGTCTGGGTATCCCGCCTGCGCGAGAAGTTCCCTAGCTAAGTCCAAATCCCTCTCAAAGGGCATTACATCGGGTGCATATCCAAAACTCATATCATTGAGGAAACTGTTGGCCACTGAGCCCATCCCCTCTGCTACCATTGCGATAACCCCCGGCCTGTCGATTGAGCGGGCAATAGCTTCTCTAACTAGAGGGTTATTAAATGGTTCCATGTGGGTGTTGAGCGTTAGAAAGTTTACATTGTTGGTGTCAAACCTGGTGACGCCAAGATTTGGCTGAGCTGCCAGCCTTTCAATATCCCCGGGCGGCACGGTTATTGTGAAGTCAATATCTCCCGCTTCGACAGCAATGCTGGCAGTGGCCGGGCTGAGTATAACCATGTATGTTACATCCCTAATTGGAGCAGGGCCGCCGAAGTAATCATCAAACCTGGTAAACGATACAGAGCGTCCGGGCTGATGCTCCACAAACCTGTAAGGGCCTGAGCCTATGGGAGCTCTGCTGAAATCGTCGCCCATTTCATTTATTATGCTCTCGCTCACAAGCCAAATGTTCATAATGGAGCCAAGAAACGGGGCGAAGGGGAACTCTAGGTCGAATCTAACTTGATGGTCGTCCACAGCGGTGATGCTTTCAATGGCGTGAATAGACGCCCCGACAAAAGGTGACTCCATCGCCCGCTCGAACGTAAACACTACATCGTGAGCGGTGAGAAGGTCGCCGTTGTGAAATCTCACATCGTCGCGCAAGAAAAATGTATATGTCATCGCATCGTCCGAAACTTCATAGCGCATTGCCACGCTAGGAACAAAGCCCTCTGTGCTCTCTGACATAAGCCTGCTGAAAATCAAGTAGAACAAACGTATGTCTGCTGCGCTCGCAGTCATCACGGGGTCTAGGTTGCTTATATCCGAAGGCATTCCGATTGTTATTGAGTCCCTGGCGGGGCCTTCTTGCGCGTCACCTGCTTGATTTTGTGCGGTGGCACCAGTTTCGGCAGGCGGCTGTACGGCATCCTGGGCGCAAGCCGCAACCATGGTCAGCACTAATAGAAGCGCTACGATACCCGATAAAGTTTTGAATTTCTTCCGCATTTTTTTCTCCTCCTCATATATCTTATTTAGTTTTTACACTCTTACCACAATGTTAGATGTTGATGCACTTTACAAAATGTCCCGGTGAGCATTCCTGAGCCGCTATATCTGAAGCTGTGCAATCCGCTTTTGCATTGGGGCATCTAGGCGCAAATCTACAGCCGGGCGGAGGTGCGATGGGCACCCCCACTTCTCCCTCCAAAATCATGCGCGTCTTTCCCCTGCCGCTCAAGTTGGGCACCGGTATGGCATCAAGCAAAGCCCTGGTATAAGGGTGTCTGGGATTGCTGAAAAGCTCTTCGGCTGAGGCGCGTTCCACGCATTGCCCAAGGTACATAACCGCAACTTCATGAGAAATATGGCGCACCACCGAGAGGTCGTGGGATACAAACATATATGCAAGCCCCATTTCATCCTGCAAGTCCATCATCAGGTTTAGTATCTGGGCTTGAACAGAAACGTCAAGTGCTGAAACAGGCTCATCGCACACTATAAACTTTGGATCCAGTGCCAGTGCCCTGGCAATCCCTATGCGCTGCCGCCGCCCGCCGTCCAGTTCATGTGGATACACATGCGTGAAGCGCGGAGATAGCTCGACTACTTCCATAAGCTGCATTACCTTACTGCGCATGGACTGCCTATCGCTGAAAACATTGTTTACAATTAAAGGCTCTGCTATCTGTTCGCTCACTGTGAGGCGCGGGTTTAGCGATGCGTAGGGATCTTGAAATATTATCTGCATTTCCTTACGCACTTCGCGCAGCTTAGCTCCCTTGAGCTTAAATATGTTTTCTCCTTCAAACAGCACTTCTCCACCTGTAGGTTCAACCAAGCGCAGTACAGTGCGCCCCAAAGTGGACTTGCCGCAACCTGACTCACCCACCACGCCCAAGGTGGAGCTGCGCTGAATATCAACGCTGACATCATCCACTGCATGCAGGCTGCCCATCGGCGTTTTGAAATATTTTTTAAGGTTTGAAACCCTTACTAAAGGCTCTTTCACAAGGCACCCCCTTGCTTAAACTTGTGGCATTTGACTGTGTGCCCTTCACCTATTTCGTATGATGCAGGTGAGAGCTTTTCGCATTCCTCACCACTGTGCTTGCAGCGCAGGTGGAACTTACATCCCTCCGGCAAATTCGAGGGGTCTGTCATCTGTCCGGGTATCGGGGTAAGGCGCTTGGCGGAACTTGTAAGGTCAGGTATTGAGCCAAACAGCCCCACGGTGTACGGATGGTGCTGCTCCCCTTCAAAAATATCCTCCACAGAGCCAAATTCCACAATTTCCCCCGAGTACATTATGGCTACCTTGTCGCAAACTTGAGCCACTATCCCCAGGTCATGGGTTATCATAATCATGGAGGTGTTTATTTTCTTCCTTAGTTCCTCCATCATTTCAAGCACTTGAGCCTGTATGGTTACATCCAGCGCAGTGGTAGGCTCATCTGCAATAAGCAATAGAGGGTTACATGCTATGGCGATTGCAATTACTATTCTCTGCCTCATCCCGCCGCTAAACTGGTGAGAAAATTCATTTTTACGTTTTGGGGGTATCCCGACCATGTTCAGCAGTTCGTCAACACGCTTGTTTATGGCTTCCTTACTGTTATCCTCGGCGTGGTATTTGAGCACTTCCGCCACTTGATTTCCAACAGGGATAACAGGGTTAAGGCTCGTCATGGGGTCTTGGAAAATCATTCCAATTTGGCTTCCCCGCACTTTCCGCATCTCTTGCTCACGCAATGTGAGCAAATCCCGCCCTTGAAATATTATTGTCCCGCTTCTCACCTTGCCCGTTTCATTGGGCAATAGCCCCATTATGCTCAAGGCAGTGGTGGTTTTCCCTGCCCCTGTTTCGCCGACAAAGCCTATGTTCTCGCCGGCCATCAGGCTAAACGACACGCCGTTAACCGCCTTGTTTATGGCAGTTCCGGAGCTATATTCAACCCTTAAATCATCTACTTTTAACAGTTCACTCATAGCTTACAACCATATTTCTAATGTATTGGTACATGTATTAGTCCTTGAGCCTAGGGTCAAGGGCATCGCGCAGCCCGTCCCCCACCAAGTTAAAGGACAGTGCCGAAATTACGATGGCGAGGCCCGGAAATATGACCAAGTGCGGGGCGTTTCTAATAAATGTATTGCCTTGGGAGAGCATCGAACCCCACTCCGGGTTAGGCGGCTGGATGCCCATGCCGATAAAGCTAAGGCCGGCAGCCGATATTATAACGCTCGCGATGGCCATTGTGGCCTGCACAATCATCGGCCCCATTACATTCGGGGCGATATGCCGCCAGATAATTCTAAATGGTCTTGTCCCACAGGCTCTGGCCGCTTCCACAAATTCCTGATCTGCAAGCGGCAGCACCAGTGCCCTTGTTATCCGGGCAAAGCCCGGAGCTGCGGATATGGTCATGGCTATCACAAGGTTTTGCATGTTCTGCCCCAAGGCCGCCACTATGGCAAGCGCCAGAAGTATTCCCGGAATACAGCTAAAAACTTCTATGACACGCATAACGATTATATCCCCGCGTCCGCCGAGATAGCCCGAAACCGCTCCGATTAAACCTCCGGTTACCAAGGCAATGCTAACGCAGATAATACCAATTGACAGCGACACCCGCGCACCAAAAATAATACGTGCAAAAACATCCCTGCCAAAATCGTCCGTGCCAAAGATATGCTCCGCGCTTGGAGGCTGTAGCCTAATTGCGGCATTCATCGCAATGGCATCCCTCTGATAGTCACGTATGACATCGGCAAAAACCGCCAGCAATGCCAGAATCAAAATAGCTATAAGCCCGGCCATGGCAGCTTTGTTTCTGCGGAACCGCCGCCATACATCAAGTAGCTGGCTACTTTTTTTGTACTGATAATAAAGTTCTTTATCCGTCATGGAGCACCGCCTCACTGTAGTTGCCTTGCCTTGGCGCGCGGGTCAATAAAGGCAAGGATAATGTCAACAATAAGCATCATCACACAGAAAATCATTGATAGAAATATTACAGATGCCATCACCTGCGGTGTGTCATTCATCCGTATGGCATCTAGTGTCAAAAGCCCTAGGCCCGGCATCGTGAACACCGTTTCAGTCAAAATAGTGCCGCCGAACAGTGCGCCGAAGAATGCACCGACCATCGTTACAACAGGGATAACGGCGTTGCGCAGGGCGTGGTTCCAGATGGTATTTCTAACAGGGGCTCCCTTTGCCCGGGCTGTGCGGATATAATCCTGGCGGATGGTTTCAAGCATCGTGGCACGGGTTAGCCTAAGTATGGCGGAGGCCGCAGGCAAGGACATGGCCAGCGTCGGCAATATAAAGCTCCTAAGTGAATCCACTCCGAAGGTGGGCAGCCACTCAAGCTGCAATGCAAATAGCAGTATGAGCATAATCCCCAGCCAGAACTCGGGTATTGCCGCCAAAAACATGGCCGTCACAGTGCTGATTAAGTCCAGCGCCGAATAACGCTTCACAGCAGACAAAATCCCTATGGGCACCCCAATCATAACTCCCGTCATCACCACCAGCGTGGCCAGCAGCATAGTTATGGGAAGTCTTGTGAAAATTCTATCGAACACAGGCTCTCCTGTCATATAGGAGTTGCCGAAATCACCGCGCAGGGCACCTAAAACATACCTGACAAACCGCTCCACAAACGGCCTGTCGTACCCAAGCTGGCGGTTGAGCGCATCAATATCATCCTGTGCCGCAAGCGGCCCAAGCATCATTTCCCCCGGAGTGCCTGGCGTTAGCGCCATAATCGAAAAAACGACAAAGGTAACGCCTAGCACAACGGGAATAAGCGCCAGTATCCGTTTCACCAAAAACTTTGCCATATTCTAACCTTCTTTTTCTTTGCTGCCCTCTTCTTCTATAGCCACTTTGCGCATGAATATTATTTCCTTGCCCAGTTCGCCCTCAAATGGCACGCCCAAGCTCTCCACTCCCCCTGTGACGCTTATGGCAAAACGGGACGGAATTTCCGCATCAAATCTATCAAGCACCAGCAAAAACTGATCATAATGGTAGTGCTTGAGCGCATTTTCCTTGCCGTTAAACACTGCGGCAAAGCCGTCTGAGCTGCCATTTCTCTTCACTTCGATAACGCCGTATCCGGGATGCTCATACTCTCCCACATATGCGTCCATTTCAAGGGTCGGCTTCGTGCCTTCAATGCGGCTTGCCGCAATTGCATCTTTGCCTTCGTCCATTTTGGCATAGAGCTTGTCAATCTCTTCCTTATATCTCGCATCCCAGTCGCCTCCTGAGAAGCCGAGAGCCCTGTCAAATATCTCGTTGCGCAGGGCGTACGTTATAAATGTGGAGTTCATATTCGCCAGGATGCACACACCTAGATTCTCACCCGGCAAGAGGGCACAAAGGGCTGAAAAGCCTGTGACATTTCCGCCGTGGTGGATAATTTTTGAGCCCCTGTATACTTCCGTAAACCATCCAAGCCCCAAGCTGGGGAACTGTTCTTCCTCAAGCTCAAAGGGCAGGACATTATAGTGCATGTGAGGGGTGTGCATCTCTTTGAGCAGTTCCTCTGAGATTACCCTTGTGTCCCCTATAGCGCCACTGCCTAGCTGCAACTTCATCCACTTCGTCATGTCGTTTGCTGTGGAGTTAATTGAACCTGCCGGACCCGGGGCTCCGAGTTCCATAAATTCGGCGGGGACTATTTCTTTTTCCTTGCTGTGCTTATATGGCAAGCCATAGTCCGGCATTTTCTTTGAATCGGAAATTTGGAAATTTGAATCACCCATGCCGATTGGGTCAAATATTTTTTCCTTTACAAACTCTTCCCAAGTCTTGCCTGAAACTTTTTCCACAGCGAAACCCACTGTGGCGAACATATGATTTTGGTACTGAGCCTTCTGGCGGAACTGTGTGTTGTTCTCCAGATAGCGTACCCGCTCTATGAGTTCTTCGCGTGTGAATGCTGTTTCGGTGCTGCCGGCCCACATCAAGTCATGGCGGGGCATGCCGCCTCTGTGGCAGAGCATATCCCGGATAGAAATCCACTGGCTTGCAACAGGGTCAAACATTTTGAAGCGTGGTATGTACTCATTTACAGGCTGATCCCAGTCCATTTTGCCCTCTTCCACCAGAATCGCCGCCGCCATGGATGTAAACGATTTGCTCGCAGAGCCTATGGGAAGAACTGTGTCAGCTGTCATTTCCTTCTTGTTTTCAACATCCTTAAATCCGTACCCTTGCGCGAGTACCACTTCCCCGTCCTTGACAATGGACACCGATATACCCGGAACCTTCCAAAACTCAAGGGCTTTTCCGATATGCTCCTCCAAGTTGCCAAGTTTAGTCAAGAAATCAGACATTAGTTTATGCTCCTTCCTAAATTTTTCTCATATTTTGATATAGGCCTGCCGTTTGCATTTTCCACTCTCCGCAGCATCATACGGCAATTTATTCTTACGACTATAGCACCACAAACCTTGCTATGTCAAGCAAAAACCTTCGTCTATTTGCATAAACTTCCATAAATTTATGAGCCCATTTTTCAGGAGATATGCATCTAAACCCTAAAATTCGTTCACACCTTGTTAACATTTTCATTGCTTCTCAATATTTAGTGTGCTATACTAAATTGACTAAGCCACAAATAACCCACAGTAATACGAAAAAAATGTGAGCGGAGCCGTAAGGGCGAGCCCTCCGGTACTACGCTCCTAGGGGGATTTCCTTATGAGTATTTCTTCCGGCGCTCGAATTTCTTTTTTTGGCAAGCTGCTAAATAAGCTCCGTTTGAAGTTGCGCGCGAAGCTCATTTTGATTTTTGCCGTACTTATGTGCGTACCCATTATATTGCTGGCATTACTGGCATGGTTTCAGATTAATTCCCTGGGTAGCATGCTGCGCCACATTGCGGTTACAGATACCACAACCGCGCTAAATGACAGCGCCCGCGAAAACCTTGAGAGGATGACCACTGACACGGCCCGGGCTATCGCCGACTTCTTGCATCAGCGGGATCAGGACATACTGCTCCTGGCCAGCCTGCCGCCGTCTGAGGAGACTTTTAGGATTTTTTCCGAAAGCCGTAACGGCCTGCTGATGACCCAGGGGCAGTGGGTTATCTCTGACGATGAGATGACATGGGTTCAGGCCGACCCTTGGGTTTTCACGGGAGAGCCGAATATCTCAACAAACCCCGAAAATGATGATGTGCTCCACGGCAGTGGCTTTAACTATAGGCCGCCTGAGTTTTTTAACCATTACCGCCAGCTTTTCCCGCTCTTTGACGAGATAACTTTTATTGACCTTGAAGGTAATGAGGTCTATAAATTCATAAGTCCAAATTCACGCAAAATACACTATCCCATGAACCCAAACCTTGTAAATGTCGCAGATGGCTCGAACACCTTCATCAGGGCGGAGTCCTTCTGGGAGGAGCTCAGTTCTTTGCAGCCCGGCGAGATTTTCGTTTCTGATGTAATCGGAGCTTATGTCGGAACTAAGTATATCGGAGTGTTCACGCCCGGAGCTCTGCGCAACATCTCCCCGACGCACCCCAACTATGACCTTCTTCAAGAGATTGCCACCCTGCCGAGGGAAGAATTTTACGAGGCTGCCAGAAGGCAGGCTTTCGCAGGCCCTGAAAACCCCATAGGCCAGCGTTTTGAGGGCATAGTCCGCTGGGGAACTCCTGTTACAGATGAAAATAATGAGATAACAGGCTTTGTTACAATGGCCTTAAATCACGACCATATAATGGAGTTCGTGAACTTTATAACCCCCAAGTGGGAGAGGTATTCCGTCTTGTCCAATGCCATCGACGGCAATTATGCCTTTATCTGGGATTACCGCTGCCGCAACATAGTCCACCCTAGACACCATTCCATAGTGGGCTTTAGCCCCATTACCGGTGAGCCCCAGGTGCCGTGGCTTGAGGGTACTAAGATGCTAAAGCGCGACATTAGCACAGGCAGCTTCTTGCGCGATGAAAACGGTGCTGCAATCCCCATTTTGGACACCGGCGGAAACCCCCAGCCTGCAACCGACACGCCCTTTTATGCCTGGAGCTCAGCTTCCGGCTTAAGCTGGCTTGAATCAAACTCCTCTTGGGAGACGCATAATCTGAGCAAACAAGTAACCGGTGTGTACTGGTGGGAATGGGAGCCCACAAGCTCTCTTGAGACTTTCGCAGCCGGTTCATGGGGCTCATTCTATGAGGCACATAACGAGGATAGGGAGCTTCTGCCCCAGTTCGGAGAGAGAGTCCTCAGAGATGCCTACGGCAGTCCATTACGGGACGGACGGGGAGACTATTTGCTAGATTACCAGTCGCGGCTCAAAACCCCCGCAGCGGCTCTGACCCAGGCGGGTTTTGTCGGCCTTGACGGGCGCTTCCTCAATAACGCTCCCCAGTGCACAGGCTGGATGGATTTGACAGAAAACGGAGGCTCCGGCTCCTTCTTTATACTCTGGAGCGGAGTTTATAAGCCCACCACGGCAGGTGCAATACCATATTTCACAGGGCAGTTCTCACCCGAACGCCAAGATGGCTCCATGCGGGGTTTTGCCTTCGTCACAATAGGCTCCGGAATTGAGGACTTTACCGCCCCCATCGTGCAGACTGAACACCGGCTGGATGAAGTAATTGCACAGAGTTTGCAGACGAGTGCAATCGAACTATTTGTCATAACACTTGGCGTTTTCGCGCTTATGGCGCTGGCCGCAGTTCTGCTGACATCTTACATAACCGGCAATATCAACAATCTAATTGATGGCATGTCCCGCTTCCGTGCAGGCGAGCGCCAGTACAGGCTGCACTCACAGCTCAAGGATGAATTCGGCGAGCTTGCAGACTCCTTTGACGACATGGCCGACAGCCTTGTTAAAAGTGCCATCTCCCCCCTGTCCATTGTCAACATGGATCTTGACATTGTGTATATGAACGACGCTGCCCTCAAGCTATGCGGCAAATCCCTTGAGAAGGTTGTCGGCACACCATACCACGACAGTTCCATCTATCCACCCAATTCTGCATTTGATCCGATAGCTGCCCTTGACGGGGGCAGGGAGGCCGACATTTTGTACCTCCCTGATGCCGGGCAGTACTACATCGGTGTGGCCAACTACCAATTCGACCAGCACGGCAATAAGTCAGGCTACATGGTTGTAACAAACGATGTCACCGAAATCCAAACTACGCGCCTCAAGGCCGAACAGGCCAGCATCGCCAAGAGCACATTCCTCTCCAACATGAGCCATGAGATAAGAACCCCCCTCAATGCCATAATCGGCATGACCGCAATCGGGACTTCTTCCCCTGCCATAAGCAAAAAGGACTACTCCTTTGGCAAAATTAACGATGCCTCAAAGCACCTGCTGGGCATTATTAATGATATTCTCGATATGTCCAAAATCGAAGCCAACAAGTTCACCCTCTCTGCTGCTGAATTTAGCTTTGAACGTATGATTTCCAGGGCCGTGGATGTAATAAACTTCCGGGTTGAGCAAAAGCAGCAAAAATTCACTGCGGATATCGACCCCGCCATCCCTGATGCCCTCATAGGCGACGATCAGAGATTAGCGCAGGTCATCACCAACTTGCTTTCAAACGCCGTAAAGTTCACACCGGAGCACGGCTGTGTCGAGGTTTCGGCAAAGCTCCATTCGGAAGAGGACGGCATATGCACATTGCTAATCTGTGTCAGCGACACAGGCATAGGAATCAGCGAGGAGCAGCAAAGCCGCCTGTTCACCCCCTTTGAGCAAGCCGAGTCAAACACTTCACGCAAGTACGGCGGCACAGGCCTAGGCCTTGTCATCTGCAAAAACATCGTTGAGATGATGGATGGGAAGATATGGGTGAACTCCAGGCTGGGTCACGGCTCGGTATTTTCGTTCACCGTCCGCTTGGGCTATAGTAGAAGCGCAGGCCGTGAAACAGGTACAGAACGGAGTGTGGAAGGCGGGCAAGGAGACGGGGATACGGATGAAATAAATTTTGAAGGGCATCACATTTTGCTAGTTGAGGATGTGGATATTAACAGGGAAATTGTACTATCCCTGCTGGAGCCGACAAACCTCAAAATTGACTGTGCGGAGAACGGGCTTGAGGCTGTAGAGGCCTTTAAGGCAAATCCCCTTCTTTACGACATGATATTTATGGATATACAGATGCCTGAAATGGACGGCTTCACAGCTACAAGGCTCATCAGAGCCTCCGGTTTGCCGCGCGCCACGGAAATCCCCATTGTAGCAATGACCGCAAATGCTTTTACGGAGGATATAGAGAAGTGCCTTGAGGCGGGGATGAACAACCACATAGGCAAACCTATACAGCTTGAACTCCTGTTGGACGTTCTAAAGTCAATTCTTCACAACCAACAATAATCCGCAGGGGGTATGCAAAATGGCTGGAAAATTTTACCAAAAAAGTGCCGAGAAGGCCCTACAGGAACTCGGCTCCGACTCCGCCACCGGGCTAACTGCCGCCGAGGCTTCTAGGCGGCTTGAGCAAAACGGCCCAAACCAGCTCCAAAGCGCAAAGCGAAAGCCGCTCATCCTTCGGATCCTGGAGCAGTTTAAGGATTTCTTGGTAATAATCCTCATAGCCGCCGCCATTGTTTCAGCAATTGCAGGCGACGGCCTCAAGGATGCTATTATAATCATTGCGATTTTAATAGTGAACATGACCATCGGCATAACTCAGGAAAACAAGGCCGACAACGCCCTAAAGGAGCTCAAGAACATGTCCAGCCCCAAGGCCAAGGTCAAAAGGGGCGGAATGCTTGAGAAGATAAGCTCCGAAAATGTCGTAGTGGGGGATATCGTGGTTCTTGATGCAGGCGACTATATACCTGCGGATATAAGAATTGTCGAAAGCATGAATCTCAAGGTGGATGAATCGGCGCTCACAGGCGAGTCCGTCCCGGTGGACAAAAACTCCGCCATAGTCCTGGATGACGATGTCAGCCTAGGGGACCGCATCAACCTGGCCTCCATGGGCACCGTCGTGTCTTATGGCAGGGGCGCAGGGGTTGTATATGCCACAGGCATGGATACTGAGATGGGCAAAATTGCCACCATTTTGAGGGAGACCAAGGAAGGCAACACTCCACTACAGGACAAGCTAAACTCACTGGCCAAGACTCTGGGCATCGTGTGTATAATAACCTGTGCCGCCGTATTTCTCGTGGGCTTTTTGTATAACGCGCTGGGCATCGGCGAAATCCGTGACCTCATAGACATGATGATGATTTCCGTATCCTTGGCCGTGGCTGCAGTGCCTGAGGGCATCGCTATTGTGGCAACTGTAATTTTGGCCCTGGGCGTGCAAAAAATGGTAAAGAGCAACGCCATCGTAAAGAAGCTCAGAGCTGTGGAAACGCTGGGTAGCACCACTGTAATTTGCTCCGACAAAACCGGCACGCTGACACAAAATAAGATGACTGTCGTCAAGTGCCTCGACCACGAAAGTCTGTACGATGTGACAGGGTGCGGCTATGAGGCCGTGGGAGAGGTAATTCGTGACGGAGGCGCAGGTGACGGTGCGGCCGAGAAGCCCATTTCTAAAAACATAGGCCTAATGTCCGAAATTGCCGTACTGTGCAATGACGCCGTATACGACAAGGCGGCTGCGAAAATCATAGGGGATCCCACAGAGGCGGCAATGCTCGTTTTCGGCGCAAAAACAGGCAAACTCAAGGACGAGCTCAACGCCCTGCACAAGCGTGTGCAGGAAATCCCCTTCGACTCGGAGCGCAAGCTCATGTCCACATACAACCTGCGCGATGGCAAAGTAATTATGAACACCAAGGGTGCGCCTGACAGCATTTTAAGCCGCTGCACAAAAATTTTTGCAAACGGCGAAGTTCTACCCCTAACCGGCGAAAAGCGCCGTGAACTGCTGGCTCAAAATGAGAAGTTTGCGGCTCAGGCTCTGCGTGTACTGGGTTTTGCATATAAAGAATACGGCAGCGCATCCGAGATTGACAACATTGAAGAAGAACTCATTTACGTGGGCATGATGTGCATGATTGACCCTCCCCGTGCGGAAGTCAAGGGTTCTGTAGAGCAGTGCCACGGCGCAGGAATTACTGTAAAGATGATTACAGGCGATCACAAAATCACCGCCAGTGCCATCGCCGAATCCCTCGGGATAATGAGTAGCGGCGATGAGGCCCTTGATGGCAATGAGCTAAATAGCATATCCGATGAAGAACTAAAGGAAAAGGTCAAAAACGTAAACGTCTTTACCCGCGTTTCCCCTGAGCACAAAGTCCGCATAGTAACCGCAGTCAAGGCCAACAACAACATAGTAGCCATGACAGGGGACGGGGTTAACGATGCCCCTTCTCTCAAGAAGGCCGATATAGGCATTGCGATGGGAATAACAGGCACGGATGTTTCCAAGGAAGCCGCAGACATGATTTTGACAGATGATAATTTCGTCAGCATAGTTAGCGCAGTCGAGCAGGGACGGACAATCTACGGTAACATCCGCAAGGTCACCGGTTATCTTCTCGCTAACAACATAGGCGAAATCCTTATAATTTTGCTGGCCATAGTCTTTGGCCTGCCGACACCTCTTGTGGCCACCCAGCTACTGTTTGTAAATCTTCTCACAGACGCATTTCCCGCCTTTGCCCTAGGCATGGAGAGTAAGGAGAAGGGCGTCATGCTCATGCAACCCCGAAACCCCATGGAACCGATTATAAACAAAACAATGAGGCTCTCAGTCGGCTTCCGGGCGGGCTTTATCGCCGCCGGCTCACTCGCTTCATTTCTTATAGGCCTGTTTGTAATCGGTGACTACCTGGTGGCCATAAGCATGTGCTTTTTTACATTGGTTGCCAGCGAACTTCTTGTGGCATTCCCATCAAAAAAAGAAACCTTTCTGGGCATCCAAAAAGCTCTCTTTGATAATAGATTTCTAAACCTTTCAACACTTGCCTCTATGGCGATACTTTTCGCAGTTATGTATGTCCCGGTGTTAAGTGCCTTATTTACTACTGTGCCCTTGAGCTTATCTCAACTGGCCATAGCTTCCGGACTCGTACTTCTGCCAATATTAGGATTTGAGATTTCCAAAAAGTTTGATAGCATCCCTGATTAGATAACTTCGCCGCCATGTACCCGCCCCTGCCTGTAATCGCTTATTGATTTCCAGTTTCGTACAAAGGGGCTGTCGCAAAACGATTTAAAAAAATCGTGAGCTTCAGCCCCGAAAATATGACAAAATAACAATAAAGCTAACAAAAAGCTGGCCTAATGACCTGTACAAGATGTCAATCATTACGATATAAG
>Ga0209755_10003101_pt1 | contig 21310 bp, 13 predicted proteins | sample TergutCo191P1_FD_187301 | JGI IMG/M metagenome (GOLD analysis project Ga0209755, IMG submission 187301) | Cornitermes sp. P1 segment gut microbial communities from Petit-Saut dam, French Guiana - Co191P1 (SPAdes) (version 2) | ecosystem: Host-associated > Arthropoda: Insects > Digestive system...
CATGCGCCACTTCGAGCCCCTGCTTGCGGCGGCGAACACCATGCCGCTTCTAACTAACCTTGAAATGCCGCTCCTGCCGGTTCTTGCCGAGATGGAAGGCGCGGGAATAAAGATCGAGGCCGAGGTTCTGACAAGCTACGGCAAGGAGCTTGAGGTCGAGCTTGGCGACATACAGCAGCAGGCGTGGAAAATGGCGGGGCATGAGTTCAACCTTTCCTCGCCGAAACAGTTGCAGGAAGTCCTGTTCGTAGAGCGCAAACTCAAACCGGGAAAGAAAACCAAGACCGGCTATTCCACCGACGCCGCCTCGCTCGAGGAACTTGCCCGCGAGGATCCCCTGCCCGCGTTGATACTCCGGCACCGAACTCTGGCGAAGCTAAAATCCACCTACGTTGACACCCTTGCCGGCATGGCGGATGCACAGGGGCGGCTGCACACCAACTTCGACCAGTGCGGAACCGCGACCGGCCGCCTTTCCAGCCGCGAGCCGAATATGCAGAACATCCCGGTCCGCGCCGAGGAAGGCCGCCGCATCCGCGAGGCTTTCACCGCCGGCCCCGGGTGCCTTTTGATTTCCGCGGACTACAGCCAGATTGAACTGGTGATACTCGCCCATCTTTCGCAGGACGAAAACCTGATCGCCGCCTTCAGGGACGGCACGGACGTCCACGCCCGCACCGCCGCCCTGATTTTCGGCACGCCGGAAGATCAGGTCAAAGGCGACCAGCGGCGCATCGCCAAGACGATCAATTTCGGGGTGATGTACGGGATGAGCGCGTTCCGCCTTGCCAACGAGCTTGGGATCAGCCGCACCGATGCATCGCGGTTTATCGAGGCTTACTTCAACACATACTCCGGCGTGCGGCGATTTATCGAGGAGCTTATCGCAAAAACTGAGGAGCGCGGTTACGCCTCGACGATCCTTGGCCGCCGCCGTTACATCCGCACGATAAACTCGGGGAACAAAACCGAGAAGGCCGCAGCGGAGCGCGTCGCGGTGAACACGCCCATTCAAGGATCCGCGGCGGACATCGTAAAGACCGCGATGCTGAACCTTGACGCACGCCTCGCCCGCGAGAAAAGCCCGGCGCGCCTTTTGCTACAGGTTCACGATGAGCTTATCCTTGAATGCCCCGAGAAGCTCGCCGCCGAAACCGCGGAACTGGTCAAGGCCGAGATGGAACAGGCGATGACTTTGAGCATTCCCCTGCGGGTAAGCGTGGAGACCGGGATGCGCTGGGGGAGTTTTCATTAGGGACTGAAAGCCCGCGGGATTCTCGCAGGGGTGACGCCGGCTACCGTTTCGTTTTGGCTGGCACGATTACCTCAAGAGCGCGGCGCAAGTTTTCTATGTCAGCGGTGGTATACTCGCCGCCGAAGTCGCCGTCCAGCGTCCACGCCACCGGCTTGGCGGAACGGAACGTTATTTTCCTCGCCTTGCGGATTGTCAAGAGGTCTGTCGTTTCCTGAGTCAGCAGCGCGGAAATGATTTCCTGGTGCTCCTTTAGGGTACGCGGCTTGCGCACAAGAATTACCTCGAACAGGCCGTCATCCATCCGTGCGCCCATTTCCGTCGGCAATTTTATGCCAGCGATCGATCTGGCATTCCCTATTATTCCGAGGGCGTAATCGCCGACGACCGTCTCGCCATCCAGCGCGAATTCGCAGCGGAAAGATTCAGCCGACCCGAAACGCTTCACCCCCTCGAAAAAATAGGCGAGTTTTCCCAAAAGGTTTTTCGCGTTCTGCGTCGTGGCGTAAGGCACGTCCGTGAACATCCCAAACGCGGCCACATAGGAAAAATGCTTACCATCGAACCTTCCCACGTCCAAGGCTTTCGAGCTTGCGCGGGCGATGATGTCGGAGGCCGCACCTATGTCACGCGGAATGCCCAGCGAGGATGCGAAGTCGTTGATCGTCCCCGAGGGGATGAGCCCGAAGGCCGGGCGTTTTTTCAGGGACATAAGCGCATCGATGGCCTCGCCTATCGTGCCATCCCCGCCCGAGCAGGCCAGACAGTCGTGTTCGCCCGCGCAATCCGCGACCAGCCGGCCGACCTCCCCCGGGGCCTGCGTTGGGTATACCGTCACGATAAAGCCCGCCGCAGTGAACTTGTTCACCACGTCAAAAAGATGGCCGGGAAAATTCTGCGTGCCAGATCTGGGGTTGAAGACCAAAAGCATTTTTCGTTTGGGCGTGGAACTCATGATTTCCCCTTCATGCCGAACTCCTTTAAGAGCGCGGGCTTGCATTGGCTTTTAGTCGAACAGCTCCCATTCGTGCAGAAAGCGCAGGGCAAACTGCTGGATTCCGCCGAAGTATTTTTCCTTGAAGGCGGCAAGCTCCCTGCCAAGGTAGCGGAAATGCCAGCTTTCCCAAGTGTAGCCGGTGATATGCTCGTAGCCGTAGGGGTAGGACAGCGACCAGCCGAAACGGGTTGCATTGACTTCCAGCCACAGACCCGCGTGGGTTTGGGCGAACGCGTCGGTGATGCAGCCGAAGTCAAGGGCCAACCCCAACTGATGCTGGCTGTGCCCAGGCCTTGCCGACACGCGCTCGGCAGCGGCGCGGCCCATCTGCTGGACAAGCCGGTTGTGAACCTGGGTCTGGTGGGCAAAGGAACGGTACGCCGACGAAGCGACCAGGGTAACCCCGTCCGCAAGGGCGGCACGGCCCATTTCCTCCAGCGACATGGCCGCGGAAAACCGCAGCGTCAACCCCGTCCTGCTTACGCGGTACGAGCCGTCCCGCAATGCGACCAGATCTGGCGGGGAATATCCGTCGGGGAGCGCGTTCTGCTTGTCAACCAGCACCCGCAGGTACCGCGGGCCGGCGAGAATGGCGTAAAGATCGTCCATGAAGGCGGAATCCCGCGCAGAAACTTCCAATAAATACGCATACAGGGCTGGCGGCAGTTCCGCATTGCGCATTACGGCCGAAAGTCTTGCGGCGAATTCCCGGTCGCATTCCGTCCTTTCCCTTTCGAAATTGTCCAAGATGATAATGTTTTCCTCCGCAAACGCCCCCGAGGGATGCCCCTCACCCGCTCCCTCCCGCTGGAAACAGGAAGCCAGCGAAAACGGCAAAACCATGACCAATACCAAAATTACCTGAAAACAGTGAAATGTTCGCATACGTTTAGTATATCCTATCTGCGTGGCTTCTACAATCGCGCTCCCGGCAAAAGCCGCTTTATCTTTTCGCCGAATATGCCGATTATAGAACAGGTATGTTTTCGGAAGAATTGGTAGAGATACTGTATCATGTGGTCAGATCCTGGTATGTGCTGGGCGTTACCCTGGTTTTGATACTGTACCTGTCCTTTGTCAGTTATGTTTCCCGCAGTTATCGCCGCCCCCGTTTCGTGTCCAAGTCCAAACCAAGAAAGTCGAAAAAGGCCGCGGCGGCAGCCGGCCCCAAGGAGGCGGACGACAGCGAGGATACCAACAAAGCCCTTGGGCTTGAGGAAGGTTAACGACCATGAAATCAATTACCAAGGAACTTTGGTTCAACACAAAAAAGATACGCGAGTTTGTCAACATAACTAGGCAGGTGGAAGAGCTGCTTCGGGAATCCGGCATACGGGAAGGGATTTGTCTGGTCAACGCCATGCACATTACCGCCAGCGTTTTTATCAACGACGACGAGTCGGGGCTTCACCACGACTTCGAGGTTTGGCTGGAAAAACTCGCCCCCCACGAGCCAGTTTCCTCGTACAGACACAACACCGGCGAGATCAACGCCGATGCCCATCTTAAACGGCAGATCATGGGCAGGGAAGTCGTCATCGCCGTTACCGAAGGCGATCTCCACCTTGGCCCCTGGGAGCAGATTTTTTACGGCGAGTTCGACGGGCAACGCCGAAAGCGGGTGCTGGTCAAGATTATCGGGGAGTAGCGTAGCGAAAGAAACGTGGTCGAGTACTTCAATTTCTTTTACTTTTTGTACATAGCGTTTGCGGTGGCCCTGCTGGTTGGGTTGTACTTTCTGCTGCGCGGCAAAAGCAAAAGAACCTCCACTATCGTGTTGTTCGGCGTTCTTTTTTCCAACTTCGTCCTGCACTTCGTAAAGCTCGCCTTTGATCCCTACCAACGGTGGATGCCTTATGCGATACGGACGGTCACGCCCGAGAATATCTGCGCGGTAAGCGTGCTGCTTTTCCCGTGGTTTTTCGTCTCCAAAAAAAAGCTCCTGAAGGACTACATGTTTTACATGGGCATAATGAGCGGAATCGGTGCGACCATTATTCCCGTTGACGTAATCGGCCATCGCGCATTCGAGTTCGAGACCATGCGGTTCTATTTTTCGCACATTCTTTTATGGGTCGTGCCTTTGCTCATGGTTATGCTGAAACTGCACACACTTGATTACAAACGGATAATAAAGGTGCCGTTTCTGGCGTACTCTGTCCTGTGCATAATTCTTGTGAACGAAATCATACTAATTGGCGCGGGGTTTGTGAACATAAACCACCTGTTCAGCAACGAGATTCGCAACAGCGCCCTTATCTTTGGGCCGTTGGCAAAAGTCGAGTTCGTGGGGGTGCTCTTTACCGCCCTGACCCCGGAGTTGTTTTTGAGGGTACCCGTGGGCCCGAATGCGGGCGCGGTTTTTTACTGGCCCATAGTGTGGCTGGTGATTCCGTTTTTCATTTACTTTTGCGTAATCGCGGCATTGCTGTCTCTGCCTTTTGAGTTTGGCAGGATGAAGGCGGATGTGTTGGGGTTGAAGGCAAAGGTAAAAAGAATCCTTACCTAATGCTCAACAAACCCCTAGACGAAGCTGGTATCAATTGACGGTCAAAATACCAAACGGCTGCGTAAAGGCGATCCCGCCAGGGCCTATGATATTGGCCCGCACATAATAGCCGATTCGATCCATGTGGTCGCTGATTCTTAGGGTTCTGCCCTGGGCGATTTCAATACCGTCGGCAATCCACACTATTCTGGTAAAGTTTTGGGCGTCAATCGTTATGCTCAAAACATTGTCATCAACCTCTATGTTCGTGATACGGGGAACGGGGCCAGTGCCGGTAAAGTTATTGCCAAGCTCCGTTCTCGCAACCCTGGCAACCGCATAAAAACCACCAGATACCATGGCCGACCTGAAATTCTCCAGATTGTTCTCTGGCATCACGAACATGTTAAAGCTATACCCCACATGGTAAATCGAATGCGAATCGTCGTTAGAGAAACCCCAGACAAACCGCCCCTGCGGAACGGTTTGCATCAGGATGTTGTCCCACAAAGCCCTGTCGTTTGGATGTCGATCCCGCTGGTTCACTATCTCCATGCCAACGCAGCTATGGAACTCCAGAAAGAGACCTGCGTATTTGCTTACGATGGCAGGAGTTATCGCATTCGCATTTGTGCGCCCAGGATGGTTGATGTGTGAAAGCCCGCCGATGTTCTGAGTGTGTGCGATGTTACCCCTCAAGGTGGACCAGCGTTCATTGTTGAAATCGGCAAAAAATGTATTCAGGTGGCAAGGGTCGGTTAGCGACTGTTCGTTCGCATAGGGTATTCGTAACATGCCCCTGCCGTTTCTGCCAACCCCACGCCTGATCTCATCGTATCTCGCCGGCGTCAGCGGCTCGTCTATCGCATTTGGCCGCCACGGGTTTACGAATCCGCTTACCCAGTCCCGGTTCACGATGTCATGATCCGTGATTGCCAGAATATCGAAACCTTGTGCGTAGTGCTCCTCGATCATTCGGGCGAGTGTGTGGGCACCATCGCTTCTTGTCGTATGCGAGTGCAGCGCAGCCTTATACTGCCCGTAATTGCGCCAATCTATGCCCCTGTACGGCGACACTATGGCATACGGAACCCTAGAAACGTTGGTCGAGGGCTCGAATTGTCTTACCGCAAACTTGCCAAGTCCCGCCATGATAAGATCGCCGTTGCCCATGACATGAAGAGCGGTGATCGTTTCGTCCTGTGTGAACTGGCTTTGCCTTGGCCCCAAACCTACAGGTATGACATCCCAAGTCCCCCCGGGGCGGGGGGGAGTAACGGGAATTGAAGGAATAGCGGCAATAGACGGGGTGTATATTGTAAGCCTGCCCCGCGTGCTGCCAATATAAAATCTGCCGTTGCCGTATGCGATAGTCCGAACCGAGGTGCCCGCGCCATGATCCGCCCACTCCCAACCGTTGCCGCTGCCGCGAATGGCGGAATAGGCCGCCCAGCCGTCGCCCTCGAAAACAAGGACCAGATATCCGTCACTTCTTCTTGCGGCTCCGCCCATTATCCTTCTATTGCGTTCCGGGGGGATATGATCCCAGCCCAACTCCCAGCCGGTCGTTCCGCTGGATGTCCTTGCCAGACTTGCTTGGGCAGCGCAAAAGGCCAACAAGATGCGACCGGAAGGATGGTTTTCAAGATATACCAGCGTCCGTATCGTTCTGCTTCCACCGAACAAGTGGCCGCCGCTGGTAACGGCATCAGCATTGCCAGAAATAGTTTGCCAAGTTCCGCTTTCACCACTAGGCGAATGCCGTATTCTTCCAAGAGTGCCGCCCACATAAAACCTGTCAAAAGCGAAGACCGCAACGTACAAGTTCTGGCTGGTCCACCATGGGTAAGCCCTATGCCACTCTATGCCGTCATCGGAAAAAGCAACTCTGCCGGCATTGCCCACCGCAAGAAAACGACCGTTGCCCCAGGCAATGGCGTTGACGCTGTGCCCAGGTTCGCTCACCCGAGCGAACGTATCTGCGGCGGACGGCGCATTGTTCCATACCCTGCCGTCATCGGACCAAGCTATCCTGCCGTTCGCAGCGCCGGCAACGTACCTAGCCCTGCCATTGACAACGCCACTGACAATAGCGTTGACATTGGCGTTTCCCATTACGCTGAATGTCCGCCAAGGTGATTCCACGGACGGCTCACTGTCAAGAATCAGTGCATCATCCCCCCTTGCCGTAACGGTAAACGAATAGAAAGCCCCCGCCTCCGCCGGGAATCCCGCAAGGGCAAAATCGAAATAGCTCGTGGAACCGCTTCCGCCGAAGACAACCTTAGTCGATTCCTTGCGCCTGCCGTTTCTGTATAACTGAACGACATACTCCGTAACGCCGGAAACGTTCGTCCATCCGGCCCAACCACTACCGCGCCATACCGGCACTTGGGCCCGCGCCCGAATGGAAACCGTTTGCGACCCAGATTTCTGCGAAGCTTCGGAATTGCGCCAATAAACACCATCGCCAATTGCGGTAAGCGTTACGGTATACACGCCTGGCCCTGCGTCGCGCATAGCCGCAAGGAAATCATGCGACGGATCGCCGCCCTTGCCGACTTCTACCGCGGCACCTTGAGGCAAAGCATCCCTGTACAACTGTGCGAGGTATCCGACAAGGCCGGGCTTTTCATCAGGCCAGACCCACAAAGCAACACCTAGGGTGTTCAACGTGGGGGGGAACGGCGGCGACAGTTGCGGCAATGGTGGCGACACCTGCCCGGTTATCGTTACGATTACTTCCGCATATTGCGTTTCATCAAAAGTCGATCTTGCGGTAATCCTTAGCGTTTCCGCGGTTTCGTAATAGTGTACATGCAAGGTTACCTTGTTACCGTCAGCGGCAACTTTGGTAAGCGTGGTGCCAGCAGTGGTGCTAAGGTTATAGGAATCGTCATCGAGATACCATGCTACGGTATCTGCGGCTCCGTCTACCGCTTGCACCACGGCGGTGAATTCCACGGGCTGGCCTCTCTGCACCCCTAGCCCGCCGTCCAGATGATTCGGCGTTATGGTAACGCCGCTCACGGCTGGCTCGGGCAAGCTTGCCGGGGTTCTGCAAGCCGTGATAAACAGAGCCAACAACAACACACACCACAAATGAATGGCGGGTTTCACCATAGGAATACCTCCCTATTTCCCCCGATCAATACAACCATGGATTCACTTTAGAACATCCAGCGGAAATCGATAAACATCGCATTGTTCACCTGATCCCTAGAGAAAATACCGGTGTACCCCAGCGTTACGTCAAACCCAGACAGGCTTAGGACAACCCTTGGCCTGACGGTCATATGAAAGGGGGAAAGGAAGTCCAGCAACGGGGAAAAACCCGGCACCTGCCCGGCACTGAAATGCCTGGTCGCCACGGGATCGGTGGTATCCAGGGCAAGATAGTAGCTGTTGATAAATTGGATCCAATGAACGGACAAGTCGAAACGCAGGTGATCAAGGGGCCGTACACTGACGCGAGGTTCTATCTCTAGTTTGCCCCAGTTGACGGCACTGCGCAAATCACTGGCATCCCCCTGCCTTATGGTATACCTTCCTCTTATCTCGGCATCGATAAAATCCAAAAAACGACTGCCAATGCTCAAGGAAAAAGTCGTCCCGACCGGGGAGATGGTATAGTCCCCACCCAGGCCCACCACCGCATCCTCGCCAAGATTGGTAAACATCCCCTCGATAGTCAGAAAGGTATTGCCGCCAAAAAGATTGGTCAACCCCAAGCCGAACGCAACGTTGCCCGCCATAGCGATTGGCTCCTGCTCCGCCGGCCGGCGAAGACCGCCGTAAAAATTGGCATCAGTATCATCATAGATCGGGCTGTTGTCAAACTGCAACGAAACCCACCAGTTGTCCTGCCTGAACGCAAGACCCGCACCAAGCATGGAAAGATAATTGACAGGGCTAATCCCCTCCTCCCCGGGATCGGGGAAGATAATGCCCGCGGAAAAGCCAGAAGGATCGACCCAGAAAAACCGCAGTCCGGCATAGCTAAGCCAGTTGGCGTTAATCCAACCGCCCGAACTGATCGGCGAGCCGCCGCCCTGCCCGCCTATGAACCGCAGACGTTCATCGACAAAATTGGCCCATACGAAACGGTCGCCCAGATGCACGGTGTCGCGGACATCCCCGCTGGAACCGCCGTGCGCCCAAAAGCCCATCCTAAAACCAAACCTGCCGATATCCTCGATAGTCCAAGTATAGCCAAGGTTCAACCAAGCCTCGCCGATGCGCGCATTGTTTTCGTAGGAAGCAAAGTACAGCGTCATGGGCTGTTTTTGCCCGGGGCCAGTGGCAATACGCCCCAACTCGCCGCCGAAGTCGCGGTGCCTGACCAAAAGTCCGGTTCTTACGCCACCGCTAAAGTAAATCCCAGTCTCCTGAAGCCTAGCGCGGAAACTTTCAGCCGCCACGTCCGCAGGTTCCGGGTCTTCCTCCGCAGGGTCGGGCACTTCCGTCACCAGCATGGCCTCCTCGGTTTCTACGATTTCATCCTCAAGAAAATCGTCCTCTGCCTCTTGCGCATAGGCCTGAAACAACACAAACGCGCTCAAAAAAATCGCCACAATCTTTTTCACTTTCACACTCTCCTCAATAGCTGTATATAATTCTGCCGTTTCCGCCGGCCACGAAACGCGGGCCAACAGTCACACTGTACAAGTTGTTATTCCCAAAAACAAAAGGCACCTCGGCCTCGCTCCATGACATACCGTCATTGGAGAAGATCACACTGCCTGAATCGCCGACCGCAACATAATGACCGCCTCCCCATACCACGGCGTTGATGTTGACGAAAAGCTCGCTTCGCACAGGCCTCCAGTCCGAGGCCATTCCGATTTGTCCCCTGTCGGCGACCCTCATCCTGCCGTCCACCCCCGCTACGATAAACCTGCCATCACCGTACGCAAGGGCAAGGATGTCATTGAACTCGCCGTCCAACAGGCCGTTGGCGATCCAGTTCCACGTTTCGCCCCCGTTCGACGACGAGGCAAGCCTGCCCATGGTTCCACCGACAACAACGAGCGACCCGTCGGTGGCTATGGAAGTCGCGGTCTGGTTTATGTCGTTTTGTCCGTACACGCTGAAGGGTGCGATCCACACAGGGTTCCAGTTCACTCCGTCATCCGACCAGGCCGACCAGCCCCGCTCCCCGATCGCCACATATCGGCCAGTGTCACCGAAGGAAAAGGCGAAAGTTACGGCGTACACCCTGGGATCGATGCGCAGGTTTATGCCGCCGCTTATGGGCTGCAGAAGTACGAGCGTCCCGGGGGACACAAACTCCCAATACATGCCATCGACCGAACTGGCGATAACAGCCACACCGTTGCGACTGCCAGCCCTATAGCCCACGGCAACAAACTTATCATAGCCCCAAACAACATCCCGGAAATGGATACCATCGACGGGAATTTCCGTCCACATTCTCCCCCCGTCGTCGGAAAAGGCAACCACGCCCTCGCCCACGGCAACATGCCTAGTTCCGTCCCAGGCAATACCGCGAATACGGGAACCGTCCAAACCAGCGGGAACATTGGCCGATGCCCATCTGTTCGCCCAGACATTAGCCGGCGGCGTGGGCCTGTCGCCTGGCCCCGGCCTTTGGCCATCATCCGGGGGAGCAAGTATACCAGGACTCTGGTACCAGGAAACGATCCTGCTGACATTGTTCGCATAACCGTTACCAACCGCAACAAACCTACCCCGCCCATCAGTGGCGATACTACTAATATACTCACCGACATTGAATCCGCTAACGGGTATAAGTTCCCAATTCTCGCCGTCAACGGACTGCGCCATTTTCCCGTCATGCCCGACTGCGACAAAACGCCCCGCGCCAAAGGCGATTCCCAGCACACCCGAACTTCCGAAAACGGAATATTCCACCCGAGTCCAGTTCCTGCCATTGTTCGAGAAGGCCATCCGCCCGCCGTGTCCGCCTATAACGAAAACATCGTTACCAAAGGCCGCGGCGCGAACGGACTCGGCCCCAAAGGTGCTGTCCGACACGCGCTGCCAGCTCATGCGTCCTATACCCTCGTCTGCAACGTACACCGAACCATGATTACCCACGGCTATAATGGTGCCATGCCCCCCGGTGTTTCCCCAAGCAACGGCATAGATCCGCCGGCCAGAACCAAACCCGTCACCCTGCCTCCAGTGATCGCCATCCCACCGGAACATGGCCCTGCCGCCGTCGCCGGCAATCACAAAGCGGCCAGCGCCAGTCGCACCAGGGGCGAAAGTCGCAGCGCGAATATTTTGGCCGTGAAAGTTAGTCTCGCCATAACCGGAGTTATCATGCAATCTGTGGCCTGTCCAGCGTATTCCGTTGGGCGAAAATGATATCCGCGCATTGGCGCCGACCGCTAAAAATTCCGTGCCGCTGGCGGCAATATCGTAGATTGTGCCGACAAACCTGTTCCCGGACAATCCCTCGCCGCTTTGGACGGGAATCCAACTCGCGCCACTGTCAAACGAATAGGCCATGCTCCCCGAATCGCCAACGGCAATGAACATCCCCATACCATAGCTTACGGATCGTATGACGTTGTTTTGAAACACTGCGTTTCCAAGGTTTACCCGTTGGCCTGTGGTAACCGCGCGGGCCTGCACCCTCAACGCAACGCCGCGCTGTATAGCCGCCGGCTCCATCGTAATGCGATAGTCATGGCCGCTTTCCAAAGGCTCCTCAAAACCGAACAGTACATGATTATCGCCGCCGCGCACGGGCACCAACGGCCGGGACACTGGTTGATCATCCCTGGTCAGGGCAAAATGCGCGGGGTTCAAATCGGTACCCAAAACCCCGCCATACACGGTAACAATGACAAGATCGTCGCCAGCAACCGAGAAGGGCTCGGAGTGCAAAGTCTGCGTCCTGGGAATATACTCCGTCGTTATCTCGTCCATGCCCAACTGAAAGCAGGATCCCAAAACAAGGGCGCACGCAATCAAGGACAATATCTTTGCTATTTTTGTCGTATGCGTCATCGGCATCATCATTCTCCTCTATCTCATTTTCCCAAAGGCCCCTGGTACCAGGAAACGATTCTTCCCGCACCAGTCGCACCGCAGTTACCAACTGCAACAAACCTGCCGCGCCCGTCAGTGGCAATGCCGTTGATACTTTCCCCGATCCCGAAACCGTCGTTCAAAACTGGTTCCCAGTCAATGCCACAAACGGATCGGGCCATTACCCCATCGCTACCGACTGCGATAAAAAGCTCGGATCCAAAGGCTATGTCCAGCACATCGGCGTTTCCAAAAACGGAAACATCCACGGGGTACCAGTCCTTGCCGTAGCTCGACCAGGCCATCCGCCCGCCGTCCCCGCCTATGACGAAAACACCGTTGCCAAAGGCCGATGCGCGAACGGCGTAATCCCCGAATACCTCGCCAGCGCCAGATGCGCGGGTCCATTCCTGGCTCCCCGATCCGTCCGTCGCCCAGTACACAGAACCTCCGCGGCCCGCGGCGACGAATCGCCCATTCCCGCCGGTGGCACCCCAGACGACGGTATAAATCTCGCACTCGGGATCAATCCCAGTCCCGACTACCCATGCCCAAAGGTGCATACCCGGATCGAACCACCGGAATATGGTTCTTCCCCCGCCGCCAGCCGCAACAAAGCGCGCATCCGCGGAGGTCGCACCCCTACCGAACGCCACTGCATGAATGCTCTCGCCGGCAAATAAGGCTTGGCCATATACAGGGGGGGGAGGGGGGCCAGGTGGAAGAGGAAAAGTCGGGGGAATCCTGTAACCCATCCAGTCAGTCCCGTTGGCCGACCACGACATCCGCGCGCCGGCACCAACGGCGTAAAACCGCGTACCACCCAGATAGCCAGTACCTCCGAAAGCCACCGCGTAAATGGTGTCCTCGAACCTGCTGCCGTCATGTCCCGGCAAAATGGAAGTCCAACTCCTGCCTCCATCGGTCGAACGGGCCATTTTGCCCGCATCACCTGCGGCAACGAATGCGCCGTTGCCATAGCTTATCGATCTAATCGAATAATCCCCAAAGGCGGTGTCTTCCAGATTTGTCCGCAGGCCGGAGGAAACCGCGCGAACCATCACCTGCATGATGGCGCCGCCACCCTGTATCGCTCCGGGATTTACAGTAAGGCGAAAGTTGTAATGATCATCCAAGGGTTGGTCGAAGCCGAACAGCACATGACTGTCGCCGGCGCGCACCGGCATTGGCAGGGGCACCAGCAGGTTGTCCCTGGTCAGAACAAAATGTTCCAGCCCAAGACTGGGTTGCAGGGCCGCACCCGACACGGAGACGATCAGAAGATCATCGCCGGAAATTCGGAAAGGACCGGAGCGCACCGGTTGTGCCATCGGAATATAGTCGGGCAACGACCTTTCCGTAGCCACCTGAAGGCAGGAAGCCAAAACGAAAGAACATGCGATTAGAATTAAAACCTGGTTCCTTGACCCCATTCCCGCCCTCTAATTAGAAAACGCTATAACGCCATCCGCGCCACCAAGCACAATCCGCCTGTTCGTGCCAATGACAGAGCTTATGCCCTCGGCAAAGTGGCTGGTGAAAACGTCCGCCGACCATGATTCGCCGTTCTCCGAGAACCCTAAAACCGATCCCGAGGCGGCCATAACGAAAATCCCAAGCACGGGGTAAAAGGCTATGTCCACGAACGGACGCATGACAAAAGCGGTTTCCCGCACAACGTTCCAAGCATAGTTCCTGGGGTCGATGCTGACCAGCATAGTAGCCGCGTCCCCCACCGCGATAAAGCGGTCGTTGCCAAAGGCCACGCTCCGCAACGTTCGCCGCACTATCGGCGAGGGGCCGTACAGATTCCCCGAGAAATTCCTCATTATGCCGATGTTGCCGGTATCACCCACGGCCACAAACACATCGAAACCGTCGATCCTGCCGTGACTAATTGCATGAATGGATTCGCTCCAGGGATCGTTGTCACCGAAGGGGGAAAAAGGAACCTGAAACCAGGGGCCCTCTGGGGAGTGCAGCGCATACGCAAGCCTGCCGCCCGTTCCGCCGGCGACAAAGACCAACTGGTTAAGCAAGTTACCCGCGGACACGGCGAGTATGTCCCTTGGGCTCATGGGGCCGATGGTACCGGAATGCCAAACCCTGCCGTCCCTAGACCAGGCGGCCCTTCCGAAATCACCGCCGGCAAGGAAATAGCCCCCCCCCCAGGTAACATCGTTGAAGTTGATGTTAGTGAATGCCCCGAGCAAAGGATCCGCAACTTGCCAGGTTACCCCGTGATCCTCCGAAAAAGCGATCATGCCCTCGTAGCTTACCGCCACCACCGTGGAGCCATCAGTCGCCATGCCGACAATCGCCTGCCTGCCGTTCGCGAAGAATGGCGAATCCGCCACGATATGAAATGCCGCGGGACTTGGGCTGGTCGGCGTAACGCTGAAATAGCACGAGATCGCAAACAGAGCGAAAGCCGCCGAAATCAACAATAATATCTTCACCGATTTTTTCATCTGCTGACCCCTATCCTGCCACCGATGTTACCCACGAAGAAACGCCCGTTCAAGGCCGCCACCGTAGTTATTTCCCACAACATGAATTCCGGAAAGGTAAGAGCGCGCCAGAAACGTTCGCTGTCTCTGGACGGTTCGGCGCTTGGCCAGAAGCCTATCATCGCACCGGTTCCCGCGGCAACGAAATAACCGCCGCCATAAGCTATGCCGTTTTTAAGGGCGCGGGTACGATGCCAGTAGGTCTGAGGATGCGCCGGCAGATAAAAAAGGAAGGTCCTTATATCCGCATCAAAACCGGCAAAGGTATCCGGAAGGGTGGCAAACGCCGTTCTTCCATCGCCGAACACCACGCCTATGCCGATCCCGGCAGGGTTGCCATAGTCGTCCACGCCGCGGCTACCAACCGTCACCCTAGTAATGTTAGCGGTATGAATTGGGGCCGTCGGGCCTTGGTGTCTCCAATTTACCCCCGGGGCATCACTCCAGCCGCGGTGCCCACCGTTTCCAACCACGAAAAACCTGCCGTCGCCAAAGGCGACATCGTTCAGCCGCACGTTGGGGAATTCGGAGCGGGGGCCACCAGACCAGTGTACGCCATCGGTGGAATGGCTGATCCTCGCATTGACCCCCACGGCAACAAAGTCGCCACCGCCCCAAGCAACGCCGGTAATGTCATGCACGGAAAGAAAGGTCCAAAAAAGCTGGCCCAAAAACCAGTCCGGGAACAGAACCACAAAACTATCCTGGAACGAGCCCAAAAACCACTCCACGAATTCGCCGCGGAACGTATTCGAAAACCAACCCGGGAACAAGTACACAAACCAGTCCAAGTTCAAATCGAAAAGTTCGTCGTCCAAAAAGGCGCCAAACCAGTTCGCAAAGGCATCCGGGAACTCGCCGGCAAAGTCAAACCTAAAAAACCAACCCGCGTCTTCAAACCAGTTCGACAACTCGTAAGAGTCGAAAGTCGCACCCGGAAACCAATCCCAAAGAAAGAGCGAAAAGTCGCCCAGGAACCCGCTCAAACTGAATCCCAAATCCAAGTTTAGAGCGGTGTAGAACACCTTTAACAGAAACGCCTCATGAAAGTCGCGCATATAATCGGCAAAGCAAAAAGTCTCGTCCAGGAACCGGTCGGAAAGAAAATCCGAAAATGCGTATTCAAAGTCGTCCCGAAACTCGTCAAAATCAAAGTCGAAAGCCCCGGTCAGGGGCTGATCCTCCGGTAACCCGTAAAGAAAGTCCCGAAAGTCGCGGTAAAACACGTTCAAGTCAAAATCAGGGCCAAGCTCGTAGCCATAAAGCCAGGCCGAAAACTCATCAAAAAAATCAAAGTCGTCCAGGCTCAAAAGCCAGGCATGGAGCCAATCGTAAAGCCAAACATGGAGCCGGGCATGAATCCAGTCTTGAAGCCAGACATCGGACAACTCGGTATGCCTGTCCAGAAACCAAAGGAAAAAACCTCCCCCAAACCCGCCTAGCAAGTAATTCTGAAAGTCGTACCAAAGGGCCGGAAAGGTCGGGAATAAATTATTAAACCAGCCCGACCCTGCATCCGAAAACCAGTCCGGGAACTCGTAAGAAAATCTTTCCCTGTCAAGATCCCAAAACCCGTCCAGAAACCTGACGACCCAGTCCCTGCCGTTTATCGACACGGCAAACCTTCCGCCATCGCCAACCGCGACGAAAACGCCGTTCCCGAAAGTTACCGAGTTAAAATTCGTCGCAGGGGAATTCGTTGCGGGGAAATCCTTGGCCGCCAAGTGCCACCTGTCGCCGTCATCCGACCAGCCGATCCTTCCGGTAACCGACACCGCAACGTAACGACCGTTGCCGAACGCAAAACCGGTGATTGTATCCGCCACACAGAACGGAATCCAGGACGCGGGCCTCCAGCCATCCAAGCTAGGGTCATAGGAGCCGCCGGGCCGCCCGCCGGTATAGGGCGGGTCGGACTGCGGCATGGAACAGGATGCGGCGGTAAAGCTCAACAAGATCGTCAGGGCCACCAAGGCCGGTGCAAAGCGCGCTGTCATTTTTTTCATCTCCCGCGGCTCCAAGGCTCAATCCCGACTATCGCGCTGGAGAAAGGCGGCATGTTGATACTGCCATCGGGCAATATGGACGGTCTCCAGTTATGGTTCCTGGCACCAACGCCATCGATCCAGTGTGCGGTGTACCCGGCGGGAAGCCTAAAGGCTCGATCCCCCCCCGGCCATGGATTGCCGTTGTGGACGACCAGGACGCGCTCGCCGCGAGTGGGGCTTGCAGGCCATGTGTTGTCGGTTATCCACCAAGCACCCAAACTATAATGACCCAGATCGACAAGCTCCATCCTGCCCCAGGCGATGAAAGGGTGCCTGTATTTCAGGTTGCCAAGCCTAATGTAGTGACGCAGCAGCGAATACGGATCCTGCATCTGCTCCTCGACCCCGTTGCCATAGCGCGACTGCATCGCCTCCAGCGACCACTGCCGACGTTCCGGCGGGAAAGGGATCCCAGCCCTGTTGGTGTTCGACCACCACATCGGGCCGCGGTAATCCGAGTCGGCGCGAACCCTTGGGTGCGTAAGCGGGTCGCCGCTGCCAGGCTGGAATTCATGGTGATTGTTGTTGCCATAATTCGACCAGAAATCAAGGAAGTTGCTTACAAGGCCAATCTCCTCGCCATAGTAGATGAACGGCGCACCGGGCGAAAGAAGGTTTAGGGAAGCGGCGAAACGGCGCCGAGCGGATCCAAATTCCGTGGGCCTGCCGGCATCCGGCGACGGTCTGCTCCAATCCCAACGCGGATCGTGTTCGCCTCCCATCTCGTAGAAACTGCGGTTCATGTCATGATTGGAAAGGAACGTTGAAATCATCGCATTGGGGTTTCTGGTCCTTATACGCATGTCCCAGTCCGAAAGGAACCTGGCCCAGTCGCTGGCCCTGCCGCTATGCACCGCATTCCTGATGCGCCAAGGCGACTCGAAGTGAAAGAAGTCCATCCCGGTGCTAAAGTACTGCTCGATTATGTTGATGTGCCTCCAACATTCGCTGATAATGAACGCGTTGGGGTTTATCTCGCGGACGGCGTTATTGAACCATCGCAACACCTCGATATTCCTTTCGTGTATCCTGTGCGTACCCTGCGTACCTTCCGGCCCGAACTTCTGATCGAACTGCCCAAGGTCGTTCCAGTCGTACAGATAATGCACCGCGTCGATCCGGAACCCGTCAACACCCATGCCAAGCCAGAACTCCGCTATACGCCTGAATTCCTCGCGCAGATGCCAACTGTCCCAGTTAAGGTCGGGCATTCCGGTCCAGAATGCGCCTTCCCACCATGCGCCGGGTTTTACGTTACCCCAGTGGCGATAGAAACGATTGCGAATGCCGCGGCGGGGCACCCACCGGCCCGCACCATGGTTAAAGTGCGCATCCCATTCCCACCACCAGTCGGTATACTCGACCGACTCGCGCTGTGGGGGGAGGGGGCCGAAATAGAAATGATAGAAACTGGCGTAACGCCCCGGCCTGCCAGCGCGGATTTCCTCTTTGGCGTTAAGGAACCATGGGTGCCTGTCCGAGGAATGATTCATGACCAAGTCAAGGATCACCTTGATGCCACGCTCGTGGGCCGCCCTTAGCAGATCCCTAAAGTCGTCCATGTTCCCAAGCCTGGGATCTATGGACAGATAGCAGTCCACGTCGTACTTGTGGTAACTGGGCGAGGGATGTATCGGGGTGAGCCAGATGCCGTTGACGTGCAGACTGCGGTTGCAGTCCTCGCCGGCGGCAATCGCGGCGATATGGTGGGGGCAGTTCGGGTGGCAGGCAAGGTAGTCCAGCTTCATGGTAATGCCCCTAAGATCGCCCCAGCCATCGCCGTCACTGTCAAAAAAGGTGCCCACGAAAATCTGGTACCAAGTGCCGGCGTTCGGCCTGTAGGAAAGCGGGGAAATCGCCGGGCTGGATCTAGGCGCCATGTCGCAGGCCATCGCCAGGAACATAAACCCCACTGCCGTCAACAAAATCGCGGTTTTTTTCACATGTTTCTCCTTAGTCCTGTTCTTCGTCCCATTCCCTGATTATCACCGTGCCGAACGGCCTTATCCAGAACGCGTATTCTTCCGCATCAAAGGTGACGGGGAACTCGTGATCCCTAGGCCGCTCCCCGCTGGGCGGAACGTACAGGGCCGAAGCCCGCTCCGCTACCACACTCATGGCCTCATCATAAGTCATGCCCTCCATCCACTGGAGTCTGAGGAACCCGTGGTGACCGCCGGCCCCAAAGGTGTTATGCGCAATAACCACGCTTCTGCCGTATGTAGGGTTGGGCTCGCCGGTGGGTCTTCCTTGCCAGTCCAGCAGGAAGGGCTTGTCGTCGGTAACGCGGAAGGCGGCGACCTGGCCGCGCATGTCCGTCTGTATGCCGACATCGTCAACCCGACCCCATGCGATAAAAGGATGCCGCAGCCTCATGTTCTGCAGCCTCATGTAATGGCGCAGAATAGACCATTCCTGCTCTAGCTGTTGCGCCACCCCCCCCCCGTAGGCGGGACGGTGCCGACCAATCGCAAAATCGTTGCTGTTCCAGTTCCCCCCCTCCCCGGAGATCGCCCCGCGCCCGCTTCCGGGGTGGGGCCTGTTGGTTCCGTTGTTCCAGGAATTGGGGCCTTCAAGCGAAAAAATCATGGGGCCGCGCACTATCCTGTCGGAATGAGGCTCGCCCCATGGCCTTCCGCCGCCGTCCAACCCGATTTCCTCGCCGTAGTAGATGAACGGCGCGCCGGGGGAAAGCAGCAGCAACGAGGCCGCCATTTTGCGCTGTTCATGCCTCGGAAGAAAGTTGGGGGCGGGGGTTCGTTGCTTGTCGTGGTTGGTGACGAACGGGGTAAAAATCGCATGCGGGTGCATGTTCCTTATCTCGTTCGAGTACCACACCACGCCGTCCGAGAAGTTCCGCCCGGTTCCATCACGCACCGCCCGGGCTATGCGCCCGTGGTAGTCGGCGAAGGCGAAGGGAAAAGACGACTTGCCGGGGCGGTGGTATTCGATAATCCTGCGTTCATGGCCCATGCCGTGCCTTGAATTCGTTATCCAAGCCTCGCCCACGAGAAACACGTTGGGGTTGAACCTTCTGGCAGCGTTAGAGAACCATGTCAGCATTTCCAGGTTCCTTACGTCGTCGCCCTCCCAATCGCCGTGGGCAAGGGTCGGGTAACAGAAAAGGTGCAGGGTCGCGTCCAGACGGAAGCCGTCCAGCCCTACCCCACCCTGCGACTGCGGGGAAAGCCAGAATTCCAGTATGTACTCGAACTCGCGCATCACCGCCGGGCTTTCCCAGTTAAGATCGGGCATCCAAGGGCCGAACCTGCCGTAATAGAAGATCCATTCACCGTTCGGGGTGGTCGCCTCGGACAGCCCCATCTCGTCCGGTCGGTGCCAGCTTCCGTTCTTTCCGAAGGCATCGTACCTGTCAAAGGCATGATGATCCCTGTGCGGAAGATTCCTTTGCGGATGGGTGCGGATCTCGAAGAACTGGGAATAATAGCCCAGATCGCCGCTTTCCCATTCAGCTATGGCGTTAAGAAACCAGGGGTGCATAAAGGATGTATGGTTGATCACCAAGTCCAGGATCACCCTTATGCCGCGGGCATGGGCTTCCCTTACCAGTTCCCTAACGTCCTCCTCCGTGCCCAAACGGGGATCCACGGTGATAAAGCATTCGGTGTCGTACAGGTGGTAACTGGTGCCAAGCATGATCGGCGTAAGCCAGATGCCGTCAACGTGAAGGCTGCGGTTGCAATCCCTGCCCGCAAGCCTGTCGTCAAGGCAGTCGCCGCAATCCAGGCGGCAGGACAGGTAATCGAGCTTATTGATGATTCCACGAATGTCGCCCCAAACCTCGCTTTGATAGGCCCAGCTTATGCCGCGCACGTCCGTGGTGTCGGCGGGGAAGCGATCTGTGCCGGTAAAGCGGTGACCGCCATCGGCAAATGCGACAGTGAAAATCTGGTACCAAGTGCCCTCGGCCCCAGTCCAGTGGTACAACCCGCCGATGTTGGGGCCGCCAGCACCAGGGCCAGTGCCCGGCCCCATATCGGGTGTCCACCCGGGCCCGGGCCACGGCTCCTGCGGCGTCTGCGGGAAGTCGCCGCAGGAAAAAAGAAGCAGTGCCGCAATGAGGGCTAACAATGTCGTCACGCAATATCTTTTCATTTTGGCCTCCAAAATTTATCTCTCCCTAGATTTATGGCAAAGGCACCACGGCGAATCTGTCAGGGCCGGCTAGAATTACGTTGCCGTCCCCCATGCGATGAGCCGCGGAGATGTTACCAGTAAACGAGTTGTTTAAGGTTTGCCAATCAGTACCATCAACGGAAATTCCCGCATTGCCGCCCGTGCCAACCGAGATGAACCTACCGTTGCTAAAGTTGACGGCTAGAATGCCGTTGCCAACCTGATGGTCATGCCACGCCCAAGGAGGAGATCCCGCAAGGCCATTTGAACGGAGCAGATTAGGATTATTTGGGAATGCGGCGACAAAAACGCCATCCCCGCTGACCGCCACGTTCATAACATTCCTCATTACACCGTCTGAGTGGACAAAGCCATTGGCAACATGATCCCATGTAGCACCATTTGTAGTCGAGGCCATTTGTCCACGATGGTTCTCATTATCCGCATTATTACCACCAAAGGCCACGAATCTGCTTCCGGCGGCATCGAACACCATCGCTTCCACATGCCCCCAGTTCAGTATGGCCGGGTCAGCTGCGGTGCCTTGCCAGTGGCCTAAGTCTGCCGTTCCAAAAGAGATTCCATCGGTGGAACGCCGTATGCGCCCAAATTGCGCACCAGCAAGGAACACGTCATTGCCGTATGCGACGCTTAGCATGTTGTAGGTAAAGCCAGTGGGCATCAGTATCCAAGTCGCCCCGCCGTCATCCGACCTCGCAGCCACTCCGCCGTGGCCTACCGCCACGAAGCGACCGAAGTCACCGCCTAGGATAGGACTGTGCGCAAAGGCGCGAACATCGTTACTGCCAAAGATGGCGGTAGGATTGGCACCTTGGCTCGCCAGCGTCCACGTTA
>Ga0209755_10003102_pt1 | contig 21307 bp, 17 predicted proteins | sample TergutCo191P1_FD_187301 | JGI IMG/M metagenome (GOLD analysis project Ga0209755, IMG submission 187301) | Cornitermes sp. P1 segment gut microbial communities from Petit-Saut dam, French Guiana - Co191P1 (SPAdes) (version 2) | ecosystem: Host-associated > Arthropoda: Insects > Digestive system...
CTGGGTAATTGCGTATTGAAAGTTAGACTTTGTATATATATGAAATTCTCACAATGTTAGTATTAAACACAGGATAACTATATATTATGAGTGAAATTTTAAATTTACTAGAAAAAAAATACATGGAAGCGCAAAAAACAAGTAGTATTTTAATTGTTTCAGGAGAAAGCGGTATTGGAAAATCATTTTATATTGAAAATTTTTTAAGCTCTTTACCAAAAAAAAGCATAATTAGAATGTCTGGTCATCCGCATGATTGCTCTGATTATTATACGATTAATACGGCGATCTACAAATTAATAACAAGCAGTCATCGCTTAAATAATGAAATTGCTAAAAAAATCCTTCAAAAGTTAGCATTATTTATTCCAAGATTTGGGCAACAGATTTCTAATTTAATAGATCCTAATATTTACAGCGAATCGCTTAAAGATGTCATTAGAAGAGCAGGTATTAATACAGAAGAACCTAGAATTTTAGAGATAATTAAGTTTATAGAAGACAATACCAAAAAAAAACCATTAGTTTTATATTGTGATAATATTCAATGGTTTGATAAAAGTTCCTGGAATATATTATTACAATTGCTTGTATTAATAACAGATCTAAAATGGTTTTGCTTATTATCATATACTACAAATGCAGAATCATATTCGCTTTCAAGACAAAAAATTAATGATGATTTATCATCATTAAAAATAAATCCGGACATTTATCGCTTGGATATTTATAATATGGAAAAACAAAAATTATCGGATATAAAACATTTATGTGATGATATATTAGAATGTCCAACAAATTTTTCTGAATCACAATACAATCTTATTTATATACACTCACAAGGAATACCGTTGTATGTAAAAATAATTTTAAATTCTTTAGAAGAATCTAAGCATATATGTAATTTAAATAATCTCTTTATTACTCATGCAGATTGGGAATCTGAAAATATTAGGAATATTTTAAAAGATTCATTGAAAAACAAAATTAATAAAGTATATAAAACGATTCCACAAAGTAGAGATATACTAGAACTGGGAAGCGTTATAAATGATGAATTTACAGATGAAACTATAAACACAATTTCTAATAATAATTGTTCTGAAATATTACTTGAGACTGAAGAAAAATTTCGCCTAATAGAACATATTATAGAAAACAAACTTTGGAAATTTGAGCATTTTCTTATTAAAGATTATATATATAATTCTTTAGGAAAAAAAGTACAAGAATTGCATCTTAAAGTAGCCGGTTATTTAGAAACAAAAACAGATATGTCTCTATATTCTAAAATATCTTTACATTATAAGTTAGGCGGAAATGACAGTAAATCAGCATCGTTTTATCTTAAAGAAATAACTTGCTTACTCGATTCAGGATGTTATCAATCCGCTTATAACGGTATAAATTATTTTATAGATAATTATGCATATGAAATATTAATTAATAATGATTTAAATTATGAGTTTTTATTTTTAAAAGGCAGATGTATGTTTCATAACGTACAATACCTTGCTGCAATAGAGATATTTACAAAATTGATAAATGAAAATAAAAATCAATTACAATTAGCCTATTATCACCAATGGATTGCAAGATCTTTGTTAAAACTTGACTCCCAAAGTGATTTTAATTCGGCTGTAAAACATTTAGATATTGCTAAACTTATTTTTGAAAAACTAAAACTATATTCAATAGTTGGTGATATTTTATTGGATTTACTCGTTGCATACGCTCATATGAATAAAAATGATAAAGCTGTAGAACTGTATAAAGAGGCGGAGCATTTTTATAATATAGGAAATGATAAATTAGGAATGCTTAGACTACATAGAAAATGTATTATTTTCATGGATTATAAACTATCAATTCCTATTTTAAAAAAAGTTGCGCTTAATTGGAAAGACTTAAATGTACCGCATGAACAAATTATGGCATTAACTAATGCAGCAGCAGGGTGTATTAATTCATATAATTACAATGAAGCGGAAAAGTTATTATTGGAAGCCCTTACAGTATCAATTGATATAGGAAATTTTGGGCAAGTGTATATATATAATAATTTAGGTATATTAAATGTTTATAAACAGCAATATGATAGAAGTGAAGAAAACTTTAATGAAGCTCGAAAAGGAAAATATAGATTCGTAGAACAACTTATTGTAAATGTAAATTCGTCTGTATTAATAGCTCTAAAAGATGGAATAAATGTCGCCTATACTTTCTTTGAAAAAACATATATTGACTCCCTTAGTACAGGAGAAAATGTATATATTATCCCTGCATCTGTAAATTGGGGGATTGCAAATTACGAAAAACATAATATTAGTTTAGCCTATGATATTTTATTAAATATAGAATTATTACTGACAGAGACTTACTATATAAGTAATGTATTTCTTCTTTGGTATAACACCTTACATAAATGCATGTTAAAAATAAATCCGGAAGAAATATTCAATTTTGAATGTAAATATAATAACATAATTAATAAGTGTACAGAGTTAAATAATGATAATAATCTGGGTTTTGAAGTAATAACGATGGAATTCTGGAGCGAGAACTAAATTTATATACCATATCTCTTGCAAGCAGAATTGATTATTTGACAGATTATGTTATCATAACTATGTAATTTTTGCTGAGCTGATAAAATAAAAGATGAATGTATTGAATTTTTTATATATGGATGTGTCGATACTTCCATACAGTATATCTCATCGCCTTTCAATCTGAAATCACATCTAGAATAATCAATTAATCCGAATAAGTTATGAATATTTTCTGCTGTTTTTAACGCTTCGGAAAATAATTGACTATATTGAATAGTCGTATATGATAAATTATTATTTAGAACATCATCTCGAGTTTGAAGAGTGCCGTGCATACTATTTCCATTTTTCATACTATTAACACCTCCGTATGCTTGAACATCTGTGCCATTTCCTATTACTGCTATTTTCCATTCCTCACCTGGTATATATTCTTCTATAATCACTGGCTGGTTAAATGTTTCAAGCAGTTCAGAAACATTATAATTTAATTCATTTATACTCGAACAAATAGAATTTTCCGATATACCTAAAGAATCAGATTCTTCATTTGGTTTTACAATAACGGGATATGACTCTATGACAGGGATTTCTTTTAAATCAGTAACATAGTAAGCAAATGGTACTTTGAATCCCATCCCGTTTAATAATCTGTTGGTATGAAATTTATGTCTGCAAAGAGTCATTGTATATGCATTAGAACCAATAAACGGCAAATTATACAACATAGCTATTGCAGGAACACCTATTTTTCTTTCTAGTCCTTTAAAACCAATTGATTTATTAAAATACAAATCGCACTTTTTATTATTTTGAATTTCTGATAACAATCCTTTGGGACCATCAATGATTTCATAACTATAATTCAATGAATTTAAAGCTTTACAAATATCATCTATTTCACTTGGATAAACATACTCAGATATTTTATTAGAATATTCTATGTTAGAATCTCCAAAATATGGGTTCCCTTCTATTTCATATATAATTCCAATAGTTTTTTTGTTTTTTGTCTTATTTAAATGCATACAATACCTCATAAGGCCAGTTTATAAAGCGCTTTCTTTCTACTTTATAAAAACCAGATTCGTATAACATTTTTATTAGTGTTTCGGACATTGTTCTTGAATAGCTAACCTCAATATATTCATCTTTTTCTTTGTGTCGTATTCTATATTTAATATATTGTCTGTCTTCTAAATAACGGCAGATACTATCAATAATAATTTTCTTTCCATCAATTAATATAGATGCTTCATTTTTATATTCATATATTGATCTGTTTTCTTGTATGATCTCATCTTGTTCAATGCTCCAAAACCGATTATCAAAAATAAATACTCCGGAATTATTTAATATTTTATATATATTCATAAAAATTAGACGAAAATCTTTTTCCAAAGCATGCATCAAGGAAATGCTCATAATAAAAATATAATCATATTTATTTAAAACTTGATTATTAATATTTTCCCATGATGTGTGGAAAAAAGATATATCTGGTAAAATCTCTTTTGCTTTATTAATCATCCCTATTGATGCATCTAATCCAGAAATATTATTATAACCGTCATTTTTTAAGTGGAATAATAGATCTCCTGAACCGCAGGCAGCATCTAATATTATATGCTGCTTATTTATATTTAAATCTGAAATTACCAAATTAACCGTATCTATTTCATATTCAATGTGTTTTGTTGCACTTATTAATTCACGGTAATACTTGGAAAAACTATCGTATATTTCATTCATAATATATAGTTATCCTGTGTTTAATACTAACATTGTGAGAATTTCATATATATACAAAGTCTAACTTTCAATACGCAATTACCCAGAGTGGGGGTGCCGGAATATGCCCGCTTGCGGGTAGATGGAGGCAGGGGGAGCAGCGAGTTAAGATTTTAATGCTATGACTATAGAAATTACCAGGATTTTAAAATGTGATCCCCTTAATAAAAACATCATAAAAAACCTTAAAAAACTTGACTTGTGGGAATTTTGGAGTTAAAATGTCTATATGAACCTCAAGACAGTAATCAGCACAGATACGATAGATCTGCACCTGAAAGGTTCCGCTAAAAAAGAAATAATCAACGAATTGCTTGATATTCTTCACAGGACAGGGAAAATTCAGGATAAAGATGCCGCACTGGCGGCAGTATTGGACAGGGAAGAGAAAATGTCCACCGGGATGAAGCACGGAATCGCTATCCCGCACGGAAAAACTGCAACTACTCAGGATTTGGTAGCATGTATCGGTATCTCGGATAACCCCGTAGATTTTGATTCTTTGGATAAGCAGCCATGCAGAATATTCATTATGACCCTTTCTCCGGTAGAGAAAACAGGACCTCATCTTCAATTTTTGGCGGAAGTAAGTCTTTTATTCAAAAGCGCCGATAAACGCGATGAAATATTAAAGGCTAAGACTCCTGAAGAAGTTCTGGAAATACTGACCGAATGAAACAGCTGGATATATCCTGGCAATCTGTAGAAAACGAAGGTCCCGGAATATATAACGAAGCCTATCTTGCCCAAATGCGCAAGCTATGTATGGAAGCGGAAAAAAACGGGGAAAAAGTCTCGATAAACTTTTCTCATGACATACCCGGCTGGGCGCAGGATGCGGACAGCGAGGTTAATTTTTCGGATGCTTTTAAACATACGCAGCGCCGTTTAAAAAACTGCAAGTCAATTATCGGCTGGGAATATTAATCCGTTAATTGAAGCGTCCGAACAGCAGGGACTCATCTTCAGCTAACATACGTTTCTCTTCTTCATGAAGCAGCTTTGAATGAAAGCGCGTTTCAATTTTACTTCTGTTTTCCAGAATCCTTGCGATATAATTAAGCGTAACTTCTGGAGCGCCTGTCGATCTTACTCTTCCCGAACCTGCATTGTACATGGCAAGCGCGGATATCTCTGTATCGCCGAAATTTAAACATTCACGCAGATAACCTACTCCGTAACGGACATTGGTTTGAACATTATAAAAAGCGTAAATATCAAGCTGAGGAAAAGAACGATCGTTCAGCTGAAACAGTCCGCGGTCGATGCTTCCGTTTCTATTTTTACGGTTAATGGCATAAGGCACAAATCTGCTTTCTTCCCAGCAGAGCGCAAAAGCCAGAGCGGGAGGCACATCGAATTCATCCGAGCTGTCTAAAATAGCTTTTGCAATTGCCTGATCAGAGCAGATATTCGTAAAAAAATTTATCACCCAGTCTTTATATTCCGTGTTACGGTAAGTTTCCAAAACAAGATCCGGGATATTTTCGCCTGTTAATAAAAGGAAAGCGCTGCCTTCATTTACATCATCAGCTGCTCTGCTGTGTTCGGGTTTTTGGAAAAAACCGTAAAAAAGACCGATATAAACGCAAATGAAAAGGGTGCAGAATAATCCCATAAAAGGAGGCGCTACGATTTCCATTCTTATTCGCTGATAAGATAATTCCAAATAAATTTACCTTTCGATTACGCGAACTCTTATTATTCCGTCAACTTTGCGAATCTGTTCCAGCACAGATTCCGGTATTTTTTGTTCCGTATCAATTATGTTAAAACCATAATCATCCTTATGATGATTTATTAAATCCATAATATTGATATTTGCGTTTGCAAGATTGGTTGTAATCTGACCTACCATGTTGGGAATATTTTTATTTACAACAAGCATCCTGTAAGAAGCGCGCTGTTCAAGCCTGCACTTCGGAAAATTAACCGAATTGCGAACCGAACCTGATTCAAGAAAATCCATAATCTGCTGAACAGCCATTACCGCGCAGTTATCTTCGGCTTCCGGCGTTGACGCTCCTAGATGCGGAATTCCAATAACTTTCTTGCACGCCAAAAGCTCTGTTGACGGAAAATCCGTAACATAGCAGCTTATCTTTCCTGCTTCAAGAGCCGCGACTATATCTTTGTCTTTTACAAGAGCGTTACGTGAAAAATTGATAACACGCGCGTCTTTCTTGATTATTTTAAATTTTTCAGCATCCAAAAGCCCTTTGGTGGATTCGCTTTGCGGTATGTGCAATGTAACATAATCAGATTTTGTTAAAAGACTTTCCAGACTGTCGGCGCGCGCAACATTACTGGAAAGATGCCATGCGGCATCAACAGAAATGTACGGGTCAAAACCGATAACATTCATGCCAAGAGCCATCGCGTCATTTGCGACCATTACGCCGATTGCGCCAAGACCGATAACGCCCAGAGTTTTTCCCTTAATTTCCGGTCCTGTAAATTTAGATTTCTCTTTTTCTACAAGGTCTGCAACATCGCTCTTGTCCGCGACAGTAGAAGTCCAGTTAATGCCGCCGACAATGTTACGCGAAGAAAGAAGAAGCGCCGCAAGTGTCAGCTCTTTTACAGCATTGGCGTTCGCGCCGGGCGTGTTAAAAACCACTACTCCGCTCTCGCTGCAGCGCGAAACAGGAATATTGTTGTATCCCGCTCCTGCTCTTGCAATCGCAATTACAGAAGGCGGTATCTGCATATCGTTCATATCGGCGCTGCGCACCAAAATCGCGTCCGGGTTTGGAATGTCGCTTGCGACTTCATATTTATCCCGGGGAAAAAGATCCAATCCTATCGGAGATATTTTATTTAATGTCTGAATACGAAACATAATTTATTCCTTTTTTGCTCTTACGCAAATTTTTTCATAAATTCGATTAATGCTTTAATGCCGTCTATCGGCATGGCATTGTAAATACTTGCCCTCATTCCGCCGACAAGCCTGTGTCCGGCAAGATTGATAAGCCCTGCCGCCGCCGCTTCTTTTACAAAGCGCGTTTCCTGTTCTGTTTTTTTTGCATCGTCATCCGCCATTGTTACAAATGGAATGTTCATTAAACTGCGGAAAGGTTTTTCGACAGGCGAATAGAACAGTTTGGAAGAATCAAGAAAATCGTAAAATAATCCGGCTTTTTCGCGGTTTAGTTTTGTAATCGCGTCAATTCCGCCTAATCCTTTTATCCATTCCAGTACAAGCCCGATTATGTAAATGCCGTAACACGGCGGCGTGTTGTACATTGAACCTTCGCCTGCATGCGTATCATAGCGAAGCATTACCGGCACCCAGCTTGGCGCGTGTCCGATTAAATCTTCGCGAATAATCACAACTGTTGTTCCCGCAGGACCCAGATTTTTTTGTGCGCCGGCGTAGAGGATTCCAAACTTACTTACATCAAGCGGCTCAGAAAGAATGCAGCTTGAAATATCTGCAACCAGTGGAACAGAACCTGTATCCGGCAGTTTATTCCACTTGGTTCCAACGATTGTGTTGTTCAGCGTTATGTGATAATAAGCATCGCCTGCCGCAGATGCGGGAGCCTCGGGGATATATGTGTATGCCTTGTCCTTGGAACTTGCCCTAACTTCCACAGAAGCGTATTTTGCGGCTTCTTTAGCCGCCTTATCAGCCCAAACGCCGGTATCGATATAGGCAGCTTTTTTACCCTGTCCCGGAGCATCACCTGCCGCCAGATTAAGTGGGATCATGGAGAACTGCAATGACGCGCCTCCCTGTAAAAAAAGAACCTTATAATTTGAAGGGATGCTCATAAGCTCCCTTAAAAGCGCCTCAGTTTTATCGATAATGGGCTTAAAGTCTTTTGAACGATGGCTCATTTCCATTACCGACTGCCCGGTGCCGTTAGTATCTGTCATTTCTGCGGCGGCTCTTTCCAGAACCGGCAGGGGTAAAACCGAAGGTCCTGCCGAAAAATTGTAAACTCTCATAATTTTCTCCTGTTTTTATATTTACGAACAGAATACCGAAAATTTAAGGCTTTGTCGAGGCGGGCAAGGCATACATTAAGGCAGGCAGGCAATGCGCTTTACAGCAATCTGTTTTTTGCCAATTCGCAGTATTGAGTATCAATTTCTATCCCGATAAATGATCTGTTTTTTAGGCATCTGCAGGCAACTCCTGTTGTTCCGCTTCCGCAAAAAGGATCGAGCACAACATCATTTTCTTTTGTCGATGCAAGTACAATTCTTTTAAGAAGATCCAATGGTTTTTGGGTTGGATGTTTTCCGTGTTCTTTTTCATCATTTTTGGGAGCCGTTATTGACCACACAGATCTCATTTGGGTATTTTCTTTTTTAAATTTATCTTCCGGGAATAATCCGTTCTTCATTTTATCGTAATTAAATGTATGCTTTGCTTTTTTATCTTTACGCGCCCAGATTAATGTTTCATGCGACGCAGTAAAAAAACGGCAGCTTAAATTAGGCGAAGCGTTCGGCTTAAACCATACAATGTCATTTAGAATATGAAAATTATTCTTTTGTAAAATATAACCGCATTGATAAATACTATGATATGTTCCGGAAATCCAGATTGTTCCTTCCGGTTTTAAAACACGTCTGCATGCAGAAATCCATTCATTATGAAAAACAATATCCTCTTCAAAACCCCTGCTTTTATCCCATTTGCCTTTATTAACATTTGCCATTTTGCCGTTTTGACACGTCAGTCCGCCGTTCGACAGCATATACGGCGGATCAGCAAAAACCATATCTATTGAATTTTCCTGCATCGAGCTTAGTATTTCAAGACAATCTCCGTTAAATAAACATGTATCTCCCGTTTTAAAATACGGAGTATTATTATTCATATTTAACAAGATTTTATTAATTATTATTCATATATTCAAGTTCATCTGCAGTAAGCAGGCTCCGCCCCGCAAGGCGTAATTGATCTGTATACTATTTTACGTTAAACTAAAGGTATATGGCTGACAGGGTTTTTACCATACTCGATTTAATCGATTTGGACCTCAAAGAACACAATTCCCTTAATTTACGCTGTATCGGCGGCAGAAAGGGGCTCTCTAGGCCTATCGATATCCCGGATTTAAACAGACCAATGGGCGCAATTATGGGCTTTTTTGAAGACTTCGCCTATCAGAGAATACAGGTCTTCGGACGGGGAGAAGTTTCCTACCTAAGACGGCTGGAAAGCGACAGCAGAACAGATACAATTAAAGAAATGTTCAGCTACCCCATGCCCTGCTGCATTTTTACGCACAATAACTGTCCGCACAAGGATTTCTTTGACATAGCCGAGAATGCGCAATGTCCGATTTTACAGACCGATTTGGGATCAGCGGACTTTTCAGCGAGAATTATGCGAATCCTTTCCAGGATTTTCTCGCCGCGCCAGATTGTTCACGGCGTTCTTGTGGAAGTTTACGGCTTGGGTATTTTGATACAGGGCGACTCAGGCGTCGGAAAGAGCGAGACAGCTTTGGAACTTATCCACCGCGGACACCGTCTTGTTGCAGATGACGTTGTCGAAATTAATTGTATCTACGGAAACACATTGATGGGAGCCGGAGCAAACAGAATAATCGGACACCACATGGAAATACGCGGACCGGGAATTATAAATATAACGCACCTTTTCGGCGTAAGAGCGATTAGGGATCGCAAGGAAATACAACTTGTCGTAGAACTTGAAGAATGGGATTCGGATAAAAATTACGACAGGCTCGGCGCGGAGGATCATACTGTTGAGCTGTTAGGTGTAAATATACCCAAATTAACAGTACCCGTAAGACCGGGACGGAATATTCCCATTATCATCGAAACAGCCGCTATGAACGAAAGGCTTAAATCGATGGGCTACCATTCAGCCAGGGAATTTAACAAGAATATTTTAAAGTGGATCGAAAGCGACACTGCCCGTTCGGTGTTCTTCGGACACGACGACGTAATTTGACAAAAGGAAGGAAAAATGACTGAAAGAATAGTTACAGTTACAAACAGAGCCGGTATTCATGCGCGTCCTTCTGCGATTCTTGTCCAAACAACAAAAAATTATAAATGCAATATTTATATAGAGAAAGGAGCGGATCGAATTAACGCAAAGTCAATTATGGGTATTATTACATTGGGCGCGGCTTACGGAACAGAATTAAAAATAATAACAGACGGAGACGAAGAAAAAGCGGCAGCGGATGCGCTGGTAAAATTATTTGAATCAAAATTTGAAGAAGAATGAACCGCATAAAAATACGTCCTGAATATTCGGTTTTAAATGTCCGTATATTGATACCTATCTATACTCTTTTATGCGTTCTTACATTTCTTTTTTCCAAAAGTTTTTACGTTGATACTCTTCAAAACGGCAAAGTCCCCGATACTCTGCACCTTTTTGTTTTTTTTACCATTCCAATTGCGCTTATGGTTGTTCTCGGATACTCGTTTTTTCAGCTTGTAATTGATTTTATTTTCAAACGCCCCGGAAGCAGATTTAACGTAAGATTACTTGGATACTTTGCCGTTATAGTAATTTTCACTCTTTCTCCGGTAGTATTAATGACAAGCACAGCATTAGGTGAAATTGTCCGCTTCTGGCATAACCTTGACACGGCTGCTGCCGCAAGGTCTGCAAACAGTTTTGCGGCTGATAATTATGCCATGCATTTTGAACGTTTCGAAAACATTATAAAACAGACTGATTTTTCGCGCGCACAAGAGCAAAACAGACTGCCTAATGATATTGCATCCATTCAGGTTTTTGTTCTAAACGCATCCGAAGACGGAGCAGCCCGCACATGGACAGAAAGTTTTTTTTCGGGCAATGAAAAATTCAAACTACCTTCTCCGCCGTCAGCGGAAACAGGCTTTACAGAAAGAGAAATGCCAAGAGACACAGACACAATTCGTTACATGCAAAAAACACCGCAGAATCAATTGCGCGTTATAAGCTATAACCTGGGCAGCAATTTTGACGCAGGCAGGGGAGCTTTGGAAAATCAGGCAGATCAGTTTGAAATCGTAAACGAATTAAGAAAAAACATGCGTCCGCTTTTAGTTTATTACTATGTTGTATTTTTTCTTCCCATAATTTTAATGACAGCCTTAATTGCAATTTCATTTACACGGCGAATTACCCGCCCTATTGTAGAATTAACTTCTGCAACGCAAAGAGTAGCCGAAGGCGATTTTTCCTTTCAGATACTTACACGCAGAGATGACGAACTGGGCATTTTAATACGTTCATTTAACTCCATGATACAGGATTTGGAAAAATCGCGCGAAGCTCTTGTAAGAAGCGAAAAAATATCAATATGGCAGAATATGGCGCAGCAGCTTGCGCATGAAATTAAAAATCCGCTTACGCCGATAAAACTATCCGCAGAAAGAGTGCTGCGAAGATGGCGTAACAAACCGGAAGAAATAGGAGAAATAATTGAAAGCTCAATGCTTGCAATCATTCAGGAAACAGAAGGGCTTTCTACTCTGCTTAACGAATTCAGAACATTATCAAAACCCATGGAGCCGTCAAATTCAATAACAAATATCCGAAGCCCTGTGGAAGAAGTTATAAACTCGTATTCTTCTTCGTATTCAAAAGTAATGTTTGATATTGAGCATGTTCAGAATAATATCAATATAAAAATTGACAAACACCGTATTTCTCAAATCCTTGCAAATCTTGTAATTAATGCTATCGATTCAATGGACGGAAAAGGTTTAATAGAAATACGCACAGACCTTGTTAAAAAAAGAGAAGTTTGTTATTGTAGGATAACAGTTAAGGACAGCGGCAAAGGAATAAGTCCTGAAGATGCTCAGAATATTTTTACTCCGTATTTTACAACAAAGGAATCCGGCACAGGGCTTGGACTTCCCATCATCGAAAGAATAGTAACGGATCACGGCGGCGCAATCTGGTTTGATTCGTCACCCGGCATAGGATCAACATTCTATATCGATCTGCCGTTTGAAAGTAACATGGAAGAAAATAATGCCTGATATACTTATAATTGACGATGAACCCGGAATAAGAACTGCGCTTTGTTCAATTCTGGAAGATGAAAAATACAAGGTCTTCACTGCGGAAGACGCGCTTATCGGCATTGAAATTCTTAAACGGGAAAATATCGATTTAATTTTTCTTGATGTTCTCATGCCAAAACTCGGCGGTATTGAAGCTCTGGAAAAAATACGCGAGCTGACGCAGCAGGCAGAAGTTATAATGATTTCAGGACATGCAAATATAGATATGGCGGTGCGCGCTGTAAAATTGGGCGCATTTGAATTCCTGGAAAAACCGTTATCGCTTGACAAGGTGCTTACAGTATGCAGAAACGCCATTGCAATAAAAAAACTGCGCGAAGAGAATAAAACATTAAAAAAGATCGGCGCTTTTGCCTGCGAAGATATAATCGGAACAAGCCCTGTTATAAGCAATATACGCGAGACAGTAAAACAGGCGGCGGACAGCGATGCGAGAATTTTAATCACAGGCGAAAACGGCTCCGGAAAAGAAGTAATCGCAAGGGCGATTCATCTGTGTTCCGCGCGCTCGGATAAACCTTTTATCGACGTTAATTGCGCGGCTATACCTGAGAATTTAATAGAGAGCGAATTGTTCGGGCATGAAAAAGGCGCGTTTACGGACGCAGTTTCTACGCGCAAGGGACGTTTTGAACTTGCGCAGGGCGGAACCCTCTTTCTGGACGAAATCGGCGATATGAGTTTATCTGCGCAGGCAAAGGTACTGCGCGTCATTCAGGAACAAAAAATCGAGAGAGTCGGCGGCGAAAAAACAATAGAAACTGACGTGCGCATTATTGCGGCGACAAATCAGGATTTAGATAAAGCCTGCGAAGAAGGCCGTTTTAGACAGGATTTATACTTTAGATTAAATGTAATTCCAATTCATGTTCCGCCTTTAAGGCAAAGAACCGAAGACATTCCTTTATTGCTGTTTCACTTCCTTAATATTCTGGAAAAAGAAATGTCAATAGAAGCATCTTCCATGGAGCTTCTTACCGGCTATGACTGGCCGGGAAATGTCCGCGAGCTGAAAAACCTGGCGGAAAGACTGGCGGTAATGCATCAGGAAAATACAATTACTGCAAAAGAGCTGGAAAAGCTGCTTAATATAAAAGTAAAGAAACCAGGCGAAAAACATGATAAAACACCCGCCGCATTTCTGCCCTCAAATCTCATGGAACAGAATTACAACAACGCCAGAGACAGTTTTGAAAAACAATATTTGGAGTTCCAACTTTTAAAGAATAATGGTATAATATCAAGAACGGCGGAGGCTATCGGAATTTATCCGAGCAACCTCCATGCGAAACTTAGAAAATATGGTATAACATCTTCTAACATGGGTAATAAGGAATAGTTATGAAAGAAATGACAAACCGGCAAAAACAAGTCCTCAATTTTATTGCGGATTACATAAGGAAGCAGTCGTTCCCTCCTACGGTAAGAGACATAGCGGATCATTTTGACATTTCAGTTAAGGGAGCGCACGATCATATTACTGCCCTTCGCAAAAAAGGACATTTAAAACAAGCCGACAAAAGACCGCGCACTATGGGTCTAGCCTATAAAAGACCCGAGGATTCCCCTGACTTGCTTGAAATCCCGATACTTGGAAGCGTTGCCGCGGGAGTGCCTCTTCTTGCGGAAGAAAACTTTGACGGAAACATTGTCATGCACCGCGCAATGTTTAAAAAGAGCAAGAAATATTTTGCGCTTAAAGTAAAAGGCGATTCAATGTCAGGCGCGGGCATACTTGAAGGCGATACCGCAATTATAGAAAAGCAAAGCACAGTCCTTAACGGTGAAATCGCCGTGGCTGTAATAGACGAAGCTGTTACTCTCAAACGCTTTTTTAAAGAAAACACAAGAATTAGATTACAATCGGAAAATCCGGCTTACAAGCCGATTTACAGCAAGGATGTAAAAATTCTTGGACGTTTATTTTCAGTAGTGCGTTCATACTGATATGCCTTCTTCCTCTTCTAATGCCTTTATTTTTCTGGGTCCTGAGCTTGGAAAAAAACAGGATGCCTTAAACTCTTTAAGAGAAAAAATGAAAGGTGCGGGACTTCCTGCAGAAGAAACAGTTTTTTATGCGGGCGAAACTCCAATCAGCGCAATTGCCGATACAATCCAAAACATCAGCCTGTTTGCAGATGAGCGCATTATAATTATTAAAAATGCCGAGTTAATTAAAAAAAAGGACGAAGTTGAGCTGCTTGTTTCCTGCATTAACGATATTGATTCAAAAACCGCTCTTGTCCTGCTCTCGGACGAAATAAAACTCGCAGCAAGTCTTGACGATTCTGTTCCAAAAAACAACAGGCAAATTTTTTATGAATTGTTTGAAAGAGAAAAAAATGAATGGCTAAAGCAGTTTTTTAAGCGCGAAGGTTATGACATAAATAAGGAATGCATAGATACCATTCTGGAAATGGTGGAAAACAACACAGAAGCGCTTAAAAGAGAATGTTCACGCCTTATTTATTTTTTACCCAAAGGTGAGCAGCTAACAAATGATGTAATTGAAAAATGGCTTTCCCACAACAGGGAAGAATCGGCATTTACGCTTTTTTCGCGCATTGCGGCAGGTGACCTCTCAAAATCGCTTGAATCAATGTCCGTTATGTTAAGCGCAAAGCAAAGCGCCCAGAGCATTCTTGCCGGTCTTGCCTGGTGCTTTAGAAAACTGAGCGATTATTTAAATCTTCTGGAAACAGGAGAAGCGGGCAATAGCTTTGAATTAAAAAAAATCGGGCTTTCCTCTCCAAAAGCAAAGGATGATTATTCCGCGGCAAGCCGCAGATATGACGCAGACTCTGCAGAAAAATGCCTTGCCCTCACAGCTGAATATGATTTGCTGCTTCGTTCTCCCGTAGGCGTAATGGAAAATATTTTAATGGACAGATATATTCTTTCCATTATTCAAACTTCTGTAAATAATTACTGATTACTTTTATAACTTCGTCAAAATCACTATGAAGCAGCAGCTCTGCGATGGTGCCGAGAATTTCATTGGTTAAAGAATCCCATGATTTTATTTTAAGCTGCGCAAGCAAATCCTTTGCGGTTTTTTTATTATAAATACCGCAAGCGGCGCGTATTTCAAGCAATTTTTCTTTTAAAAACGCATCATTGCCTTTTTCACTTACGCACATTTCGCGTAATTTTTCTTCTTTTGCCTTAAATTTATAAATTACAGAATATAAGGATTCCAAAAACGGAGGAATATCACTTAAAACCAGTCTTATATCCTTTTCGCGTCCTGCCTGTTCCAGTTTTAACGCTTCTGCGGAAAGAGCCGTTTCGCCTACATTGGCAAGCGCGCTTTTCATCGCATGAACATTAATTATAAACATTGAGACATCGTCTGTTCTGCGGCATTTGTTAATGTAAATTGCTTCCAAAACAGCGGCTGATTTTTTTGCATCCCGGATAAAAATTTCAATCAGATGAGAATCTAAAGAAGTGCTGTTAGCGCCGTGCGCTAGTCTTTCTTTTTGCTGATGCGCAGTTTCAATTACCTCAGCGGACTGAACATCGCGGACATATTTATTCAAAGACATATTTAATTGACGCACATCAATAGGCTTGGAAATAAATTCATCAAAACCGTTCTTCAAAAACATTTCCGCTTGTCCCGAAATTGCGTTTGCAGTAAGAGCGATAATTGGTTTATTATAACCGAGACTGCGGATAATATTTGCCGTCTGAATGCCATCCATTCCAGGCATCATATGATCCATAAAAATAATATCGTAGTTGGAACCATTCCTGATTTTTTCTATGGCTTCAAAACCGCTTAATGACGTATCAAGCGAAAGACCGTAAGGAGCCATAAGACCTTTTGCCACATAGAGATTGGTTTCTACGTCATCAACAATTAAAACCCGTCCATAAGGCATATATTCGCGGTTAATTTTTACCGTTTTTATTTTCATCGCGCTTGCAAGATTCAGCTGGAGAAGATTATCTACCATTTCGCTGCCTATCGGCTCTCTGTTATTGCACATCTGAGGCAGCCGTACGGTAAATACCGAACCTTTTCCCGGCGTGCTGCTTATTTCCATTTCGCCTTTCATCATTTTTAATAAATTACGCGTAATATTCATTCCCAGACCTGTGCCTTCTGTTTTGCGGTTTGCTTCCATGTTAAAGCGCGAATATTCGCTTCCGAGTTTGTTAACCTGTTCCTGTGTCATTCCCTGTCCCGTATCGCTGATTGAAAAAACAAGAACAACATTTTCATCTGTATTATTTTTCGGCAGCTCAGATGAAAGAGAAAGACATATTTCTCCTTCCTGAGTATATTTAAAGGCATTGGAAAGAATATTATTTAAAATCTGTTTAATGCGAAGCTCATCGCCAATCAGCATAACCGGAACATTTTTATCAATTTTTAATTTTAATTCAATCGGTTTGCTTTCATAGCGCATCATATTTAACTGAACAGTGTCATGAATAAGACTTGCTATATCATATTGTGCCGCAATTATTTCAAGCTTGCCCGCTTCAATTTTGGATAAATCAAGAATGTCATTAATTATTCCAAGCAAAAGATCTGCAGAATTGTATATTCTCTCAAATGCGTCTTTCGTAGGCTGAGAAAGCGTATTGTCCTGCAGTTGAATTTCTGTAATACCCAGAATGGCATTCATCGGAGTGCGTATTTCATGGCTCATTTTTGCAAGAAACTCGCTCTTTGCCTTGCTGCTCTCTTCGGCAATTTCTGCTTTGCGCATTTCTGCGATCATCGCTTTTTGTTCGCGCAAATCCCTGATATATTCGGTTACAGTCCAGTCTCCCTTGTGTTTAACTCTGACACAGGTAATTTCAGAAGGAATTTGCTCGCCGTTTAATTTTTGATGCATCCATTCAAAACGGCTGTAGCCCTCTTTTAAAGCTTTCCCCACAAGCTCAGGACCTTTTTCTTTGGAAAGCGATCCGTCAGGCTGATATTCGGGCGAAAGTTGAAAGAAATTTTCAAAAAATTCAGCTTTATTTGACATGCCGAAAAGTTTTACAGTTTCTTCGTTACAGTCAATTAAATTAAAGCCTTTATCCCAAAAAAAAGTACAAAAAGGAGCGGCATCAATCATTATTTGAGCACGTTCCTCCGCTTCGCGTCTATCAACATCTGTTATTTCTGTAAACAGCATTACTTCCAGTATAAGAATAATTTGAGCACTTGGCAAGAAAAAAATAATATTTTCGCATAACGCGTCTACCTTTTTTTATTCTACTTTAAACTTTGATACTTCTCCTATCAATTTATTAATTCCGTCCATATTTTTAATGGAAATTCCATTAACCTGATGAACAGCCGTATTAATCTGCTCGGCTCCTGATGCCATTTCGTTCATTCCTGAAGTAATCTCAGCTGTTAAATTCTCCAGATTTTTACTTTCCTGTATAACTTCTTTCGCGCCTTCAAACATTTCATGAGAACCGCTTTTTACTTCCTGCGTTACGTCATTTACCTGTCCAATGCCTGTAAGAACCTGCTTGCTGCCCTCTCCCTGTTCTTCCATGGCGTTGCGTATAATGTCTTCCTGTTCAGCGACAATATTTACGCTTGAATCGATTGCTTCAAACTTATTCAAAACGTTATCTGTAGATTGAGTTATTTTATCTATGGAATCTTTTATTTTTTTTAAAACAGTACCGATTGTTTTTGATTGTTCGCCTGAATTTTCCGCTAACTTGCGGATTTCGTCCGCAACTACGGCAAACCCCTTGCCCGCTTCTCCCGCATGAGCCGCTTCTATTGCGGCATTCATCGATAAAAGATTGGTCTGGCTTGCGATATTTTCCATAACCGTGTTTATTTCCAGCAAACCTTCAGATTCGCGCGAAATTTCCTGAATATCCTCCGCTACTCCATGCAAACCGCTGCGTCCCATTTCTGAGGATTCTTTCAGTATTTTTACATTTGAGGCGTTTTTAACAAGAGTATTTGTTACAGATTGAATATTGGAAACCATCTCTTCGATTGCAGAAGATGCCTGCGACACATATAAGCTCTGCTCGTCAACATGATCATTTAACTTGTGAATATTTACAGTAACCTGCTCCATTGTCGCATGAGTCTGGCTGACACTGGCGCTTTGGTTTATTACGCGCTCTTTAATATTGGAAATATTTACCGCTATCTGATTTACAGCTGAAGCTGTCTCATTCATGTTGCTTGACAAATCATGTCCGATAGCTGATAACTTATTAGATTCATTTTTTATATTTATAACAAGATCTCTTATTTTTTTAAGCGTAAGATTAAAATAGCGCGAAAGAGCACCGATTTCGTCTTTTGAATTATTTTCGATTGTTTTTGTCAGATCGCCCTCTCCTTCGGAAATATCTTTCAACGTATTTGTTACATTAATAATTGGTTTTACAATACGCCGCGCTGTAATCATGGTAATAAACCCCGCAATTACAAGAATTATTACAGAAAAAATTAAGGAAAAAACTGTCATTTCGCTGACCGGTCTGTTTATTTCATCAAATGGAACAGCTATCATAAGACTCCACGGCGTATTCATTCCGCTGATATTTATAGGCTGATAAATGATATGCATTCCCTGCTTGTTAAGAATTACAGGTTTGCCGTTTACGCCGCCTTTTTCTATCGAACGCACTACTATTCCATGATCTTTCCCGAGCTTTTCAATTTCACCGGCATTTGTTTTTATATTTTCTTTTACGCTTGCAATATCATGATGAGCAATAATTACGCCGTCATTCGTATAAATTCCGGCAATACCCTTGCCGTCAAAAATCTGCTCTTTTATTTCGTCAATTATACTCTGCATATTGCTGACATAATTAATTCCAATAAGCCCTGCGTTTTTTCCTTTACTGTTTTTTATCGGATACATAACAGCAACAACAGGAACATTTCCCTGTCCAAAAACATCTCTCCAGACAGGAGATGCGATATCCGGTTTACCTGTCATTTCTTCAAGAAAATTCTGCCAGTGCTCGTATCCTTCAGGCACCGATTCAACATTTCCTGTTCTTCTTCTTGTATAAAAAACCTGATACTGTCCAAGTTCATTATCACGGGTATCTATTGTATCAGGAAGCCATGCTGTCCAAATACCCATGATATGCGGGCTTTGCTGTATTGTGCTTCGCAAAAAATCATTAAAATTATGCCTGCGCATACTTTCATCCATTTCTTCAAAATCGCTGAATATAAGCGATAAAATCTGACAATAATCCGTAAATATTTCGATTTGTCTTTGTATTTCTATTGAATGAGATCTTGCCATTTCTTCGGCATATTGAAACGTTGTTGTTTTCTGCAATCTGCCGGAACGCGAAAGCGTTACGATTGACAACACAGCAATCACAATCGTCAGCATTGCCAAAATAATCGTTATTAATTTTATTCTAAGACTCATGGTCCCTCCTCATTGCACATAACATTTCATCAATTGCGTATTATACAGCATTAATAAAATATAGCAATACAAGCATGCTTTTTTTAGGATAAAAAATTAATAAATGAAAAATAATTGCAGATAACAAAATAAAACAATAAAAAACCCCCAACCGCAAACGCGATCAGGGGTTAATAATTGGAACACATGAAACACAGATTAACACTGATTACTCGGATTACCACGGATTAGAAGAAAAACATAAGCTCTTTTCTTTTCCGTGAAAATCCGTCAAATCTGTGGAAATCCGTGTCCACTGCGCTTCCAGTCTAGAACGGTCTTTCCGACAGATACTTGTACTCTTTGTAAACGCGTTCAGCCTGCTTCTTCGCTTTCGCGAGTAACATATCCGCACGTGCCGGGTCAGCTGCTTTGAGGCTCTTGAAGCGCACTTCCTTGTACATGAAGTCTTCAATCTGGGTGCTGGGTTCTTTAGAGTCAAGCATGAAGGGGTTTTTGCCCTCTTCTTTTAATCTTGGGTCGTAGCGGTACAACGGCCACAAGCCGCTTGTTACAGCTGCCTTGCCCTGTTCCTGTCCCTTGCTCATGTCGATACCATGGTTGATACAATGCGAGTAAGCGATGATGAGCGAAGGTCCGTTGTAGGATTCCGCTTCGCGGAAAGCCTTGATAACCTGAGCCATGTTTGCGCCTAATGAAATCTTTGCAACGTATACATAGCCGTAGGTCATTGCGATTGCGCCAAGGTCTTTCTTTACATTTTCTTTACCTGCTGCGGCAAACTTCGCGATTGCGCCTACAGGAGTAGCTTTTGACATTTGTCCGCCTGTGTTGGAATAAACTTCTGTGTCCATACAAAGCAGGTTGACGTTTTTGCCGGAAGCGAGAACGTGATCCAATCCGCCGAAGCCGATATCATACGCCCATCCGTCACCGCCGAAGCCCCAGACAGATCTCTTTATAAAGTGATCCGCAAGCGAGAGCAGCAATTTTGCTGTCGGCTTATTATCTTTTGCGAGAGCGGCTTTAAGTTCATCAACATTTTTGCGCTGTTCATTAATATCAGCTTCTGTCTCCTGCTTGTTGGCAAGCAATTTGTCGATGATACTTGCGGCGATTCCTTCACTCTTTGCCTTTGCTCCCATTTCGCGGGCATGGACAGCAAGCTTATCGCTTGTAAGTCTAAAGCCAAGCGCGAATTCTGCTGTGTCTTCAAAGAGTGAGTTTGACCATGCCGGTCCCCTGCCTTCGGCGTTTTTACAATAAGGCGTTGTCGGCAAGTTACCGCCGTAGATCGAAGAACAGCCTGTGGCGTTCGCGATAAGCGCTCTGTCGCCGAAAAGCTGAGACATCAATTTAATATAAGGTGTTTCACCGCAGCCGCCGCAAGCGCCCGAGAATTCAAACAACGGACGTTTGTAAGCAAGGGCTTTAGGATTGCTGAGTTCGCCGTCTGCCGGAGTTTCAGGAAGACTTAAGAAGTAATCCCAAATTGCTGCCTGCTCGGCGTGGAATTCAGGATCATCAGAATATGATTTATAGGTG
>Ga0209755_10003103_pt1 | contig 21306 bp, 19 predicted proteins | sample TergutCo191P1_FD_187301 | JGI IMG/M metagenome (GOLD analysis project Ga0209755, IMG submission 187301) | Cornitermes sp. P1 segment gut microbial communities from Petit-Saut dam, French Guiana - Co191P1 (SPAdes) (version 2) | ecosystem: Host-associated > Arthropoda: Insects > Digestive system...
TCGCGGCGCATACCGCGCTTGCGAGCCACGAAGTTAATTTCGTTTTAATTCCCGAAGTTCCTTTTAACCTTGAAGGTTACAACGGCTTTCTGCATCACTTAGAAGAAAGATTAAAAGCCAGCAAACACGCCGTAATTATTGTCGCTGAAGGAGCAATGCAGGATTATCTGTTAAAAGAAAAAAAATATGACGCGGGCGGCAATGTTAAAATGGCTGACGTAGGAATTTATATCCGCAGCAGAATCATTAAACACTTTGAAGAAGTTGGCATGGATATCAACTTGAAATATATCGATCCGAGTTACGCGATACGTTCCGCTCCGGCAAACCCCGATGACTCGATTTACTGCGAAAGACTTGGCAACGCGGCAGTGCACGCGGCGATGTCAGGAAAAACAAAATGCATCATCGGTCTTGTAAATAACAGGTTTGTTCATCTTCCGGTTAAAGTTGTAATATCACACCGTAATAAAGTTAATCCCGAAAGCAGTTTGTGGCGTGATACGTTAGACGCAACACATCAGCCGCCGCTGATGGTGAATAAGTTCTGGGATGACAAATAACGAAAGCGGAGAAAAGTAATTACTGTTGGTAGCAGTCTCTCTTGATTTATGATATGCTCAAGTTATGCGAAACAGACTGACCGATGAGCTTGCTGTCTGCGGAATGAACGCGGTTCTTGCAGTAAGCGAATATCATCCTCAAACAATTAACAGACTTTTTCTGCGCGAAGAAAAATTGCAATTTTTTACGGGAGTTTGTAAACAGCTCGCGGAGCGCAAACGCCCGTACAAAATCTGCGAAGACGAAGAGCTGGAACGCGTCTGTAAAAGCGTTCATCATCAGGGCGTTGTCGCGATGATCGAAGAGCCTGTGATCGAATTCCTCAGCACGGATGATCTTGATATTTGGGCTGATGAAGGAAAGACAGGAGTAATTCTTCATTCTGTCGGGAACGATCACAATCTCGGCGCGATTGCGAGAGCCGCCGCTTTTTTCGACGTCAGTTACATTGTGTTAAACGAAAAAGACTCATCATTAGTTGATGATGATAATAAAGTGCGTCTGACAACAAGCGCATACCGCATTGCCGAAGGCGGTTTTGAACATTTAACGGTTCGCAAGGTGTCGAACACAGCCGCTCTATTAAAAGACGCGTCAAAACGAATTGTTACGATTGGCACAGATACAAAAGCGAGAAGGCGCATTACTGATTTAAAAGATATTGTGAAAAGCGCGCAAGAAAAAACGGCTAAACCCGGAAGGCAAGGCGTCGCTCTTGTTTTAGGCAACGAAGAAACAGGTCTTCCTGAAAATGTAAAAACACGGTGTTCGTATTTACTGCGTATTCCGGGAACAGGCAATATCGAAAGCCTCAATGTGTCGCAGGCAGCTTCGCTTTTTCTGCATACAATTTTTGAGTTATAATAAAATTTAATATTGAAGTAATCTTTAATACTTGGTATCATATCTGCGTGGCAATCCGAAAAACAAATAATAAAAAAACTCAAAGCATTAAACTGGCAGCTGTTTTTTGGCTTGTTTTTATAGTTGTTATAACAAGCATTTTTTTTATTAATCTGGAAACTATCAAGAAAAATTTTAATTTGTTTATCACGCGCTTATCCGGCGCCGCTGAAACAACAACAGGCGAATCGTTAAATCTTGATGATCCCGCCGAAGTAACTGAAGAGCTGCCTTCAGGCGAAATTGTACCGCAAATAACTCCGGCAGTTACCGAACCTGATAAAACGGAAACTGCCGTGACTCAGCCTCTGCCGTCGGTCACCGCCCAGCCGGTAACGCCGGCGCCGCGGACTCCAGTACAAACCGAAACTCCAATTACTGCGCCGGCGCCGCCCGTGCAGATGAGAGACAGACCCGTTTACTTTACGCAAGTCGATAACAGCGGACAAATTCTTCACACGCGCGTTACGCGAAGAATTCCTGTTTCTCAGTCGCCTATGCAGGACGCGTTAAATATTCTTCTTACCGGTCCTTCCTCGGAAGAACTTAACCGGGGTATCATCAATTTGATTCCGAAAAATACGCGGCTGTTATCCGCGACAATACACGGCAGCACCGCGTATATCAGTTTCAGCGAGGATTTTATTTTTAATACGTTCGGCGTTGAGGGTTATATCGCGCAGCTTCGTCAGATAGTCTGGACGGTAACCGAATTTTCAAATGTGAATGATGTGCAAATTTTAATTGAAGGCAGAAGAATGGATTATCTCGGCGAAGGAATCTGGATCGGAAGCCCGATCAGCAGACAATCCTTTTAATCGAAATCGCTTTTCCGGTCGACGAATCAATCTCTGCAATGATACCCTGCATTTTTTCTTTTTTGTTCGCAGGCGCCGGTTCCATTTGATACATCACTTGTTTGCGCATACGATCAAGACAGATTTTTGGATCCATTCCGATCACGCTGTCAGTATTGCCTGTCATTCCTAAATCGGTAATATACGCGGTACCTTTGGGCAAAATTCTTTCGTCTGCCGTTTGTACATGCGTGTGAGTTCCGGCAATCAATGACACGCGTCCGTCGCCATAAAATCCGAGAGCTTCTTTTTCACGGGCGGACTCGGCATGGAAATCAATCAATATTAACGGAAATACGGAAGGAACGGATAAGCCGTATTCTTCTAAAAGCGGATGATTATCTTTTGCCACGCCTTCAAAAATATCGAGCAGATTATCAAGACATTGAAACGGACAATCGATAGGATTCATCATTTCACGTCCCTGAAGATTTAAAACAATCCAGTTTATTCCTTTTTTATTTACTGACGCAAAACCGACTCCCGAAACTGTGAGAGTTGAAAGAGAGCCCGATGAATAATTAGCGGGGCGCAGCATATTTCTTTCGGTTTCCAGAATTTTCCAAAATTCGCGTTTTTCCCAAACATGGTTTCCGGATGTTACGATATCCGCGCCCGCCGCCATGATACGTTTAAAATCATTTTCTGTCATACCGAAGCCTTCGGCGGAATTCTCTCCGTTGACTGTGACAAAATCTATTTTGTGCTCTTTTATCAGAGTAGGTAATTTTGCCTCGAGAGTTTCCAATCCTATCTGACCGACAACATCGCCGATCATGGCGGCTTTTACAATGTGCATAATTATAATATAACAATTATTGGAGCTAATAAAAAGGGTTTTTTGGCATTTTACAACCCATTGTCACAAATACTTTTAATTTGTAAAATAGAACAATGACCAGGGGAATTTTTATCGCAGGAAACGAATCAACTCTAATCAAAGCCGTTGAGGCAGAAGCTGAAAAAAGAATTGAACAATTTGCTTCTGCGGTAATATCTAACAGAATTTCCGATGTATTAAAAACTTCAGAATCCGACAATGAGAATGAAAAACGTATTTCGCTGGAATGGAATCCTTCAAGTCCGATTTCTGCAAGAACGCTGGTTCTTGCCGCGGAAAACAGGCTTGAACATATTGATGACGCGATACTGGTTTGCTCACCCCCTTTAATTCGAAGCACCCCCTCCGGGCTTCCGCTGCCCGTTATCGAAATGATGATTAACGATCATGTAAAGGGCTGGTTCTTTCTTGTCAAAGAGTTAACCGCCGTTTTTAAAGCAAGAGGGCGCGGCACTCTTGCTCTTGTGTATCCAGATTTCAATACAGCTTCTGGAAAAGACGAAGCCGCTGAAATTCTCGGTTCTTCCGCTCTCGCATCCTTCCGCGCGCTTACTCAAGGTTTGCTTTCATCCGCGCATAACGACACGTATTTTACAGCGGGTTTTTCAACAACCGATGCTGGAAACGAATCGGCATTTGCCGCGTACATTTTTAAAAACATTGATGAGTTGAATAAAAAATCCAACGGTAAATTATTTAAGTACGGGAAGTTTAACTTTTTTAAATAGTTATTTTTACTTTTTAAGCATGCAGGTAAAATGAAACTTCGACCCTTTTCCCAATTCCGATTCTACCCAAATTTTTCCTTTCATCATTTCGACAATGCGTTTTGCTATTGCAAGACCCAAGCCTGCGCCGCCGTATACTCTGTTTTCTCCATTGTCTGCCTGTTCGAAAACAGAAAAAATGTTTTTCTGCTGTTCTTCTGATATTCCAATTCCGTTGTCAGTTACTCCAATTTGAATTGTAACCGTTTCGTCATCTGAATTAATTACGCTAGCGTCAAAATTTATTTCACCGTCCTCTTCTGTAAATTTACTTGCGTTATCAAGAAGAGTCGTAATTACCTGTTTTAAACGTCTTTCATCGCCTTTGAGTAAATCCGGTATATTGCTGTCAACTTTACATTCAAGAAGCTGACGCTTTTTAATTGCATTTTCGTCTGTTTCACGCAGCAGATCCCATAACATTTTCTTTAAATCAAAAACCGTTTCAGCAAGCTTAAAAGCTCCGTATTCTATATCAGAAATTTCCAGCACATCATCGATTAAAACTAATAATTTGTTCGCTGAAGCATTCATTACAACACAGTGTTCTTTTATATTATCGGGAACTCCTAAAAGATCGAAAATCTGCAGAATGCCGATTATGGCGTTTAATGGAGTTCGCATTTCGTGACTCATGCGTGAGAGGAATTCCGATTTTACGCGGCTTAGATATTCAGCGTGCTGTATCGCATCACGCTCGAAGATGCCGGAAAATATACTGGCAACAAGCACAGCAAGACCCGTTTCACTCTCGTTCCATTTTGCATTTTCTTCCTTTGAGAAAATGAGAAGAGCGCTCATATTTCCTTTTACAAAAATAGGCGTAACAATATAATTTTCAAGATACTGTCTCTTCGTTTTTACATATTCTTTAAATATAACATTACTGGAATGAGAAAATAAATCATTTTCGTTGTTCTGAAGCAAATTTTTAACTATACTTAATAATTTTTCATTAAGTTCAATCTTGTCGCCTATCCGCGTTTGAAGATTTAACTGCGGATTTAACCATTCATTTTGACATGTTATAATATTATTGCTTATATCTAATTTATAAAGCAATACTGTTGCAATATCCATAAACTCACCGATCATCCGCAGCGTATCTGTATACAGTGAGTCTGTATTGGCATTCACAAGAAAATTATGTGAAATTTTTGTCATCAGCGCCTGCTGCCGGAGTCTTTCAACAAGCTGCATTTGATGCTGAACCCTCAGCAAAACAATTGCGGGATGAAAAGGTTTAGATATATAATCCGAAGCTCCCAAAGCAAGCCCTTTTATTTCAGCGTTAATATTATCAAGCCCTGTGATAAAAATAACCGGAATATCGCGCATTTTTTCAGAGTTTTTAAAAGACGTAATGACGTCATATCCGTCCATGTCGGGCATAAGCACATCAAGTAAAATAACATCAGGCATAAACTCCAATACTGTCTCAATCGCATCCTTACCGTTGGTTGAAGCATATACCGTGTAGTCAGGGCTGAGAATCGCTTTTAAAGCGCTTATATTATCTCTTTCATCGTCCACAATCAGAACACTGTTCTTTTTTCCGCTTTTCATTTTCTACTCCCATGCTTTTTTTAATTTAGACAATTCCTCAATTGCCTGTTTAAAATTAAAACTATCAATTAGCCGCGCAAGTTCCTCGGCTCCGGGTATTGTATTAATATCTCCCAGCAGCTCTTCACATTCTGGGTTTTTATTTACAAGCATAGGTTCTAACTTTGTAATTATACCGCGTATTTTTTGAACATCGTTTGTTTTAATTACTCTAGCCGCGTTAATTTCATCTAACAGCGGAGATAATTCTGTTAATACTATTTTTAATTCTCTTTCAAGAATAATTATTTCCTCATTTTTAAGAGGATTAATTCCTTGCGCAAGTATACCTTCAAGAACAGCAGCTGCTCCCTGCAGCTTAGTTTTGCCTATTTGCCCAGCATTGCTCTTTAATGTATGTACAATCCGGTGAGCCAGTTTAAAATCGTTATTTTGCACGGCATTGATAATATTATCGTAAGTATTTTGATTGTTTCTGACAAAATTTGTTTGTATTTGCTTTTGAAACTTTTCATCATCATTTAAGTCGGTTATGCCGGAATCGTTTTGATTTTTATTCTCGGTTGAATAAAATAAAACAGGAAGATATTTAATAAGATGCCTCCAAAGTTCGTCCGATGTGAAAGGTTTTCCTATGCAATCGGACATTCCGTTCCTTTTGTAAGTTTCAATATCATCCGGCATTATATTTGCAGTTAACGCAATTATCGGAGATTTCACTCCTAAAGCTGTTATTTTTGAAGCCGCTTCAAGACCGTCCATCTCCGGCATGTGAATATCCATAAGAATTAAATCGAACGGTTTTATTCCGTTCTTTATTCGCTTCACTACATGATCAACACCTTCTTTTCCGTTATGTGCAATTATAGTTCTTAATCCCACTCTTGTTAAATGCTCGTAAATCACCTGCTGATTCATGTTGTTATCTTCGCAAACAAGGACATCGCCGGAAAAATTTGGTTTTTCCCGATCAAACAAGCTCACATTGCTTTGAATTTGTTCATTGCGCGGATCGTATGGATTATGCTCCATCGCGGCTTTTCCTGATTCGATTTTTGAAATATCAAGAATATCATTTATTATTTTTAACAGCCATTTTGAACTCTGTAAAATATTGGAAAGATATTCTTTCATTTTATCTTGATTATTACTGAGCTGCGCAAGCTCTGCAAATCCGATGATGCTGTTCATCGGCGTTCTTATTTCGTGACTCATATTTGTGAGAAATGTCGATTTTGATTTGTTAGCGGAATCCGCAGCATCACACGCTTTACGCAGATCATCATGAATTTTTTCAATTTCTCTGATGCGAGTTTTATATTCTCTTAAATCTCTTATATAACAGGCTACAAGGTGTCCCTCTTTATTATGTTTTACCCGAATAAGCGTTACTTCGGCAGGAATAAGATCTCCGCTAATATGGCGGTGCATCCATTCGAAACAGCAATAACCTTCTTCAAAAGCTTTGTTTACAAGCATAGCGGCTTTTTTTTCGGAATGTTGTCCGTCAGGCTGATATTCGGGAGAACAATTCTCAATAAACATATCAAGATATTCGTATCTTGTTTTACATCCGAATAACTCAATAGCCGCCCTGTTGGAATCTATCGTTTTTAAATTTCTGTTCCATAACTGACAGCACATCGGAAGAGCGTCAAGTAAAATATGCATATTATCATCCGCTTCTTTTCTCGTCATTAACCTAAGAAAAAACACCAAACCGCTTATCATAAACAAAGATAAAGCTGCCGCGGCAAGAATTGATCTAAATTGATTCGGGTTTGATTCCCAAAGCGGAATCGGACGGTTGATAATGAAGCGATCTTTGGGCAGATCCCTTACTTTAATGTTGAATTTTTTTATTACATGATAATCAAACTGCCACCGGTTGAGAAAAGAAGAATCGTAAATTATCGGAATTTGCGAAGGCGATGCGCCTCTTAATATTTCTACCGCCATAGACGCGGTTTTATCACTCTGCAATTTAGGATCGGGAATTAACCCGCCCAAAGTACCGTTTCCGACATAAGATGAAATTAAACAAAAAACAGGGTTTTTTGACGCGTTTGAAACCATACTTTGAACTTTTTCTTCCGAATAAAAAACACTGTCACTGTCGGAAAAATATTTTCCTATTAGAACAAGCGTATCAGATTCAAAATTATATATATCATCTATGATTTCCGCAAACGGTTTATTTTCATTAAAAATAAATTCTACGGACGGTCTGTATTCATTCTGCTTATTTAAATTTTGCTTTACGGATTTAATATTATTTTTAATATCTTCCATCAGCTTTTTGCTTTTATTCAGATAATAGTCATTTAAAATATAGATTTTCTTCGTTTCCGGAAAAAGCATGAGCATTCTCATAACAGTTTCATTGAACGAAATTGTTTGAGTTATACCTGTTACATAATTTTCAAGCCCGTATATAGCGGAGTCCTGAACTTTTATTACATTTGTGAATAAAACAGGAATGCCGGGAAATAATAAATAATAATTGTTAAGCACATATTCAAAAGCTTCATCTCCTGACGCAATAATTAAATCAGGATGCCGCATTAAAAATCCTGTTCTTACCATATCTGACACAACAGTGTAAAAACTTTCTCTTCTGTGATACTCGTTTGAATTCAAATAAAGATTATAATATTCAAACGGCGTATTTCTATTTTTTTGAAAGTCAAGTTTTGAATTATCAGGTTTGTTATATAATTCCGCCTCTATACTGCCTCGGATAGATTCCATCTGACTGCGTTCTAATTCGTTTTGCGCGTTAAACGAATTAATATGCAATATAACAGGTTTATTTTCATTTAACAAATTATAATTTATACTGCCGTTATGAATCATTTCCATAGTACCGTCGTTAATCATATCTCCGTATGCTTTCTCAAGAAGAGGAACCAAGTATGCGTGCTTATTATTTACATAAGTAAAAACAGGCTGCCGTTCGATCACGCCGGCTTTTTTAATTCCCTGCAGATATCTATGTTCAAAATGCGGCATTCCCGGAAGAATAATTACATCGGTTTTACCGTCAAGCAAAGAAACCCACAAATCATCAATTGTATTTAATGAAATAAGCGCTCCTGCTCTAGCTCTCGATAAATTATTAACGATATACTCATTCTGCCAGCGATACCCCAGTTTTAATCCGGCAATATCATGCCATTCTGAAAATTGATAATTGTCGTTCGAGCGAATGTAAGCGGTGAATTCAACATAATCTAAAGCGACAGGAACCTTTATTAGATTTGGATACATTTTATCCCAGCCGTCTGTTTGCACAGGCAGGATAACAACGTCGCCGTAGTTAACATCCGAGACTGCGGTGCGCATACCTGTTTTTTGGGTAACCATTTGATAACCTGCGCGTCTCAGCGCTTCGTGCAGCATACGTTCAATAATGATCGATTGATCATCGCTCATTGCGATCCTAACTGCCGGTAATTCAGAGTCACTTAAATATCTTGCCTGCCCCCATACAGGCTGATGAAAAAACAATACAAAGAGAAAAGCTGATATAATGCAAAAAATTAATTTATTTTTTATTAGCAATGCCAGTTTCCTTATCACTATTCATATCAATAAAATTCATCCTCTGTCAAAAACTGCCTATCCTGTAATTGTACATTTTGATATAATTTAAAGCAACAGTTTTCTCATTTTTACAATGATTTAAAAGTAATTATATTCCGGAATTTAAGATAAAAAAGTTTTTTCTTTTGATTTTGGCGTAAGTTACCGCAGACGGCGCCGAGATCAAACAATTTTTCGTTCTGCTGCTATACGTATAGCCTCAGCCAAATTTTCCGCGCCCAGTTTCATATACACGTTATTAATAAGCATCTTTACAGTATTGATTGAAAGATTGCGGCTTGCCGCGATCTCAGCCCGCGATAAACCTTGCGATAAATCCGAAAGTATTTCACTCTCTCTGGGAGATATGACCGGAATATGCGTAAGACCAAACGCCTGTTTGTATTCTGTAATAACATGCGCAAGGCGTTTTGCATAAGATGCCGATTTACGGTTGATATCTTCAAGCCATGATTTTGGGATTTTTCCGTTTGATTCTTTAAGCGCGAAAAACGTCAAGGTACGCATATCTTTTCCCAGCTCTATAAACGGCGTAAGTATATTGTTCGGAGTCGCCGTTAAATAAGCTTCCTGCAAAGCGTTATACGCTTTCTCCTTATCCTTCATTTTGTAATGAACACACGCTTCGAACGCCAGCATTTCTACTCGTCCGAATAAATACGATTCTCTTTGTTTCATATCATGAATATACGAAAGCAAGTGAGAGTAATTTCGCGTAACGAAACAATAGCGTCCTTTCATCTGATTAGCGTAATTTTCCGAGAAAGTAGCATAAGCGTAAAGAGAAAAATTTTCTTTCAGCCAGTCAGGCGCTTTTTCCGGCATACCAAGAGCGCAATAATACCAGCATAAGGCGATATCATAATCGGTAAATCTGGCGTAATAATTCGGATCATCAAGCATTGTTTTCATTTCTTTTAATAAATGCTGCGTTTGCGCATAATTCCCCTGCGCAACAGCTATTCTGAGCATGTAGAATAACGCCCTGTGCAAAAAGTATGGTCTTTTTCTTTCGCGTGCCCGGTTAACAGTTTTTTTAAGATTTGACTCCGCTTCGCTTAATTCGCCTTGATAAAATTTATATTCTCCGTCTAAAAGCGCGTCATCTCCCGAGTCGAAGTTGATATACCAGCTTGATAAATGCGTAGTTGACCTTTTTCCCGCGTCAATATAATCCTGTACAGAACCTTTTCTTGATGAACCGACAATGGATGCCCACGGTCCCTGACTTCTTGTTATTAAATTTCCGGGGTCAAAAGGAGACAAAAAACATTTGGCTTGTTTTTCATAAATTAGATCAAAATTATAAATATCATTAGTGAGACATAAAGAGCCGCATGATATTGCCCAGCAATAGTAAATACTGCTTAACGCGTGTCTTTTAAACTCGCTTACAGGAAGATTTACAAATCTTGCTTCATATAATTCCGCCAGTTTTATCGCTTCGTCCCAGAGCCCCTGACACATGATTGTCCGCATGTGAGTACTTGCAAGATAAAGAACCGTATCAAATGCCTTAGACGGCGCTCTCTCCATGATTTTCGCTGTATAACATGCAATATCATAAGGTATCTGAGAAGGAGCGCCTTTAAACATATCAACAATCGAATTATAATCGTCTATTTTTTCATAATAGGATAACGCGTCGATTTTAAAATCATTTTTTTTACACCATTCGCCCGCGATTGAGTAAGTTTCATTTTTTTGATCCTTAGTAAGAAGATTTTGTTTTGTAGCGAGAAATTCCAAAAAAAGCGGATGTATTAAATACGCGTTTATATAGCTGTCTCTGCGAACATAGGCATTCTGTTTTTCCATTTCGGTAATAATATTATCTTCAACGGGATTTTTCTCATCAGAAGCCGCTTTTGAGGAAGGCGGCACAGTCTTTGTCAGCTCCACGATCAGATCGATAGATAGATGATCAATCAAAGAAAGACGAACTAAAAAGATTTGCAGTTGATTTGAAATTGTATTCCATACTTCCATTTCCATAAAACGAAATATATTTGACTTCATCGCGTTGCGTAAATATCCGTCATAACCTGGCGCTTTCCGGTATGATCGGGCAATATAATTCAAAGCGAATGCCCACCCTTCAGTATCCTGCATTATTTTACGCAGGCTGTCAGGTTCAAGTAATATATTTTGAGCTCGTAAGTATTGAGAAAGTTCGTTTTCCGTAAAACGCAATTCATCTTCACTGACATTGAATATTTTATTACTCGATATAAGACCCGCGATATTTATATTCGGAGTAGAACGAGAAATTATAAACAACGTAGTCCCCAGCGGTAAACTGCGAATGCCTTCCTGCACAAAATTGATTACGGCTGAATTTTCTATATAGTGACAATCATCAAAAACAATTACTCTGCGTTTTTTGTCCGCATGATCGTGAAGCAAGGAAACATATTGTTTAATTTTTTCCTGAGTATCCGGAAAACCAAGTTCTTTTATTGACATTGCGAATGACGCGTTATTTATTAGTGTCATGCTATGAGAAAAATTTTCCCAAAAACGTCCTCCGACATTATCACGTTCGGAGAGCTGTACCCATACCGTATCTGCCTGATACTCCTGAACAAAATCGTGAATTGCCATTGTCTTGCCGTAACCAGCTCCGGCGCATACTACAATTACAGGATACTTCATTGCTTCATGAAGCAATTGATTAAGACGCGAACGTTTCAAATGGAATTCGTCATAAATCGCATCAGCTCCTGTAATATTGCCTACCTGCTGTATGGAATTCGACATGTTTAGATTCTCCACAATACTATAAGTAAATCGTAATTACCAAATATTTCTATGTCAAGAAAATTTTACGTCTATTTTTTAAATTTTAGTTTTTTATAATTTAATATAAATGTTATAATTCTGTCAGTAGTTTTAATTATACTATCAGTATGATACTATTTTTTAATTTTTTCTTATTGTATCATTATGCTATGGAATCATTACAAACAATTATTTTTTCATGGCTGCCTCAGCTTCTTGAGGGCGCGAAAATTACCGTTAGCCTTGCGGTAGTATCGGTTATTGCCGGTTTAATTATCGGTTTCTTTCTTGCATTGGGAAAAATATCTAAAAATGTTTTAATTAATAAATTATGCAGCGCGTATATTTTCTTTTTTCGGGGTACGCCTCTTTTAATGCAATTGTTTTTTATTTATTATGCGCTTCCGAAAATATTTCCTTTCTTAACAATTCACAGCCGTTTTCTTGCGGCTTTTATCGCTTTCTCGCTGAACTGCGCCGCGTATTGCGCGGAAATAATAAGAGCGGCAATTTTAAGCATCGATAAAAAGCAATTTGAGGCTTCACGCGCCTTGGGATTATCTTACGCGCAGACGATGTTTCATATAATAATTCCTCAGTCAATAAAACGCCTTATCCCGCCTGTCGGCAATGAATTCATAATGATGTTAAAAGATGTTTCTCTTGTTTCGATGATAGCGTTGGTTGATATTTCAAATGTTACAAGAAATATTGTAAGTTCTTCCGGATCTGCATTGGTATATTTTCCGGCAATGCTTCTTTATTTGTCTATTACGGCAATATTTGAATTTATTTTCCGTAAATTAGAAAAAAAATATTCTGTCTGGAATAATTGACCTTAACAAATAGATATAATATGTTATAATCGGTAGGTTATGAATATTGTAATGTTTACAGACACGTATTGGCCAAGAGTCAACGGCGTTACTGTATCTGTAGATTCTTTTTCGCATGCTCTTATTAACGCGGGACATGATGTTTTAATTGTTTGTTCATCATATCCGCATGACGCGAATAATCCCGTTTCACTGCAAAAAGAAACTAAAGCTGAAAAAAAACCGAAAATTGTAAAAGTACCTTCAATGCCGGCATTTATCTCCGGCGAAGACAGAATTTCTCATTTCTATAAATGGCATTGGGTTTTTAAACAAGTTGATAATTTTAAACCTGATATAATTCATGTAAATACCGAAGTTATACTTGGAGAATTCGGTTTTTGGTATGCCAGAATCCACAACCTGCCGACTGTTTACACCTTTCATACAATGTGGGAAGAATACGCTCCCGGTTATTTTGATTTTCTTCCTGTTAGTATAGTAAAATATTTTGTCAGAAGAATTTTGACAAGCGTATTAAACCGTTCTTACCGGGTAATTGTTCCTACTCAGCAGATTGATGATACGGTTCGCAGGTATAAAAACGATTTGATCACTTTTCATCTTCCAACCGGAATTGATATAAAATTATTTACACATAACGAAGAAGAAATTGTAATTTTCCGCAAACAATTTGAAGAAATATTCCCTCAATTAAAAAATAAACGCATTCTTCTTTTTGCCGGACGCGTCGGAAAAGAAAAAAATATAGGTTTATTATTGGATATTCTTCCGAAAATACTTGAGAAACATCCTGATGTTATTTTACTTATCGCAGGAAGCGGTCCGGATCTTGATTATTACACGGAAGAAGCGCGGAAAAAAGGAATCGAATCATATTGTATGTTCCCGGGATATTTTTCACGCAGCGACCTTGCTTTTTTATATTCAATTGCCGAAGTTTTTGTATTTCCTTCACTGACAGATACTCAAGGATTGGTTACGCTTGAAGCGATGCTTTCGGGGACTCCTGTTGTGGCGATCGGCGTTCTCGGCACTCTTGCGGTAATGGGAGGAGATAACGGCGGTTTCATGGTGAAGAATAACGCCGAAGAATTTACTTCCAGAGTGCTTGAACTGCTTGAAAACGATGAGCTTCGCGGGAAAAAATCGCTGGAAGCGAAAAAACACGCAAGCGCGTGGTCAATTGAAGAATTAACAAAAAAGTTAATACAATTATATACAACGGCAATATCAGATTATAAAGAAGAATATGGTTATCGCGTAACGCCGGCGTGGGAAGCGATTTTAAATAAAAGATGGTGGAAAATCAATAATTTGATTATAAAGAAAAGAACAAAAGAAAATTTGAAAAAATTACTAGGCAAGCTTGGAATAAATAGTATACCATGGGAATAGGCGGTAAAATGAGCGCATTAAACGATAATTTTTCAGATATGGGAATCGCCTCTGTTTTTATTAAAAAACTGGAAGAGCGTAATATTAAAACGCCTACAGACATTCAAAAAAAAATTATTCCGTGTTTAGCTTCCGGACAAAGCGCTTTTTTTACTTCCGCGACAGGTACGGGAAAAACATTCGCGTATCTTTTGCCTATACTCAGCAGTTTAACCGAAAGTCTTAGTCAAAGAAACGAAGATAACAAGAAAACGCGGAGCGCTCCTGTGCGTTTTGTTATTGTTGCGCCTACTTTGGAATTGAGCGCACAGATTAAAACAGAAATTGATTTTTTATTAGAAGACATGCAAGACGATACTTCAGGCAGTCTTAAATTAACAGCTTCAATTTTAATCGGAAATGCCAACATTGATTCTCAAATTGAAGATTTAAAAAAAACAAACCCCGGCATAATTATAGGAAACTTAAGCAGGCTTCTTATGCTTGCAAAAATGGGAAAGATTAAATTTTCCGCTCTTGAGTTTCTTGTTTTAGACGAAGCTGATCGTCTTGTGAGCGGCGAAATGTTAGACGACATGAACGAATTATGCGCAATAATCAGCCGGGATACAAAAAAAGCGGGAAAAAATCCTGTCATTGCCGCATGCTCCGCGACAATAAACGAAAAATACAGGGAAAAACTTTTATCAAATTGTTTTGGAAACAACAAACACGAATTGGAAAAAATAAACTTTATAGAATCCGATGACAATGAAATCCTTCGTGAAAAAATCGAACATTGGGCGATTTTCAGCGAAAAACGCAGCAAAGACCAAACGCTGCGTTCTCTTTTAGCGGCGTTAGACGGCAATGCACAGAACGGCGGCAAATCTTCAGGGAAAGGCAAAAAAACAAAAGTAAAAGCGTTAATTTTTACAAGCAGAAATGACGATGCGCTTTTTGTTCTTTCGCGTCTTCAGCATCATCACGTCTCAGCCTCAGGTCTTTTCGGAAAAGCCGGAAAGAAAGCGGTATCCGGTGAAAACCGCAAAGAAGCGCTCGACTCATTCCGCGAGGGAAAAGTGACGGCGCTTGTTTCAACGGATCTAGCGGCGCGCGGTCTTGATATTCAAAATGTTACGCATGTTATCTCTCTTGATGTTCCGTCGGACAAAGAAGTTTACATTCACCGCTGCGGAAGAACCGCGCGCGCCGGAAAAACAGGCGTGATGGTAACAATAGGCGATGAAACACAGATGCGTCTTCTTGCTTCGCTGGAGAAAAAACTCAAAATAAAGATTTATCCCAAAGAATTGCATTACGGACAAATTTGCGCGCCTTTAATTTAACATCGCTTTTTTTGACATTTTTTCCCATTTGCCTTTTAACCTGTAAAGACTGGCGTCAACTGTTCCTTTTGAAATGCCGATTATTTCCGCAATCTGTTTATTTGTAGCGTCAGTACGAACGCTCGTTACGCGCTTTCTCATATTATCGAGTCTTTCTCTTGCCTTTTTTTGTTTTAGTTTTAATTTGTTGTAAGCAGCCGCGTTTTCTTTCATAAGAGAAAGTCTTCTTTCGTATACAAGACATCTTATAAATTGCGTATTCAAACTTTCTTTCATAAAATAAATTTTATCGTCTCTTTTTTGCCTAACCAATCGAATCTTATTAAGCATTTCAAGTAATTCATTTTTATCAATTCCAAGCCTTGGTGCTATTTTTTCGGCAAAATCATCTGAAACAAAATAATAACATTTTAATATAAGAGCCAGAATACGCCTTGTATTTTTTCTGCCGTTTCTGTCGATCGTCAATTTTTTAATTACGCTTTCAACGCTGTCCGGAATATAAACGGGAGGTTCTTCGCGCGCGTACATAGCATACATATCGGGAAGCTGCGCGCTCCATGCGGAATATTCGGTAATAGAATTAGTTATAACACGCGTACGGTATTCTTTTGACGAAATAAGCATAAACCTCGCAATAAACGCTTCAAATGTAGCTCCGACATCCTGATAAGAATCTATCGCTTTTTGAAGACGCGGATAAAACCACGATATATAATCATCATAGTCGTCGCGGTTCCAATGGCTAAGACAAGTTTTTTCCTGATTATCGGAAAGATATTGATAAATATATCCTTCCAATTCAGCGCGCGGTAAACAACCTAAAAGATAGTTTGAAAAAATATCGTTTAATATTAATTGCTGCATTTATAACCTCTGTTACCTGATATCGGTTATGAGAAAACCATGTAACAGAAAAAAGCAAGTAAAAACGTTAAAAAATGAGATTTGTCATCTCGAAGAATTTCTTATTATTAAATAAAAATATTTTTAAATGATTTTAATATTGTTTCTTTTACAGACGGAATACAGCCTTTCATTGTGAGACCTGATGCATTCTTGTGTCCGCCTCCGCCGTACTCAGACGCGATTTGCGCAACGTTTATTTCATCAACCGATCTTAAACTCACAGTACAATAATCGGCACACTCCTGGCGGATTATTACAGTTGCTTTAACGCCGTCGATCGACAGCATCAGTTGATTCAAACTGTCGGAGTCTCTGCCTTCAAAACCGAATTCATTGAACTCATCCAGAGTCTCGTATGACAATAATAATTTACCGTTAAAATGCGTTTCAATTCTGGAAAGAACTCGTCCTGTCATAATTCTGGAGCATAGACTTTTTCCGCCGTTCATTATATTAAATATTTTTTTTGGATTTGCTCCACACCGCACAAATTCAGCGGCAGCATCAAAAACAGCGGAATTTTTTTCCGTTAGGTGACGAAAGAAACCTGTATCTGTGCACAATCCGAACAAAAGCAGTTCAGCTTCTTCTTCTGTAATTTCAAGACCGAGCGCTTTTATCAGTTTATAAATTATCAATGTACATGAAGGCGAATTCGCGTCAACATAAACAGGTTCTTCCGGAGTTGAAGGAGGATGGTAAACGGCAGTATGGTGATCGATATAGGCGCACGGAAGTTTTTCAAGATATTCCTGTATATCGCCTGTTCTATCCAAACCTGCGCAGTCAAGAATTAAAACCTTGCAAACCTTGCCGTCACCGCTGAATTCTTGAATCGCTTTCGGAGAAACAAATTGATTTGGATAATCACGCAGTTCGGTTCGTTTAAAAGGACCGGCAGAACAAAGAGCAACTTCTTTTCCAAGACGCAAAAGAGCGCTGCGCAGAGCAAGCTGGCTGCCCACGCAGTCTCCGTCCGGCTCTTTATGCCCCGCGATAACAAATCTGGAACAGGAATTTATAAACTTTACAATTTCGTCTAGCGAATCTTTGTTAATTACCGTTTGCGCGGCACTCATTTAAAAGTGAGATTTAATTTATCATCGTCAGAAAAAAATTCACTCAAATCTGCGCCAAGCGGAATATTTCCCCATGAAATATGACCCTTGTACGGATGAACATACAACCGCAAATGGGAGAACTCGCCATTCTCATAAAAGACCGACAGTGTAGGCCAATTAGGTCCTCTGGGCAAAGTCACATAATCCGCTTTACCTGCCGCATCGGTAAACCATGAATTGGGAATACCGACAGTCGCAACTCCGTTTTGTGTCCGGTAACGAATGACATAACCTCTATTGGAAGGGTACACTTTTTCCACAGGTATATTAACGTAATAAAAAGTCGAATCGCGTCCTATATTGGAACTTGAAACACTCTGGGCAAAAACCGGTGTAACGGCTGCCAGCAAGATTGTAAGAGCGACCAGGAATAATAGTTTTTTCATTTATGACCTCCAGAGCTTAAATGATACTTATATGATAACCGATAAGGGTGGAAAATTCAATAAATATCTGAGTAAATAATAATCAACAAATCTACATGATTTATATTATTGTAATTTGTAGTATATTACTATATTATTTCCATGCAATATTTATTTGCTTTGAATGTATTGCGCAATCAGATAAATATAAATTCATTAAATTCTGATATGCTATACCCGTTTCTTCAGCTTGTTTTTTGAAATAATTTATTGTATCCATATCAATTCTTATGGAAATTTGTTTCCGTAATTTTTTTATATACGGATTTGATTTTGCCTTTGAAAAATCATATTCTTTTCTCATCTTAATTTCCTCCATATTCTTTTATTTCCTTTTTTGTAGCTTTTCTTGATGAAAATATTCTTACTGTTTCATCATTTTCTTTATAACTATGACATACAATTAATAATTTCATTAATTTACTAATTCCCAAAATAATATATCTATCCTCTTCTATCGAATGATCCGGGTCATGGATTATTTTAGCGTTTGGATCATAAAACACTGTTTCAGCCTCCTGAAATGATACTTTATGCTCTTTTATATTGAGTTGGTTCTTATTCTCATCCCAGATAAATTTCATAATTATAATATAATTATATTGTATTTATTTGTCAATGCGGTTGTTTCACGTAATAAAATCACTAAAAACGCCTTCCATGGCGCTGTTGACCCTCTTAGTCATTGCTTTTGATAGGCGCTGCAGAAGTTCATTGTGGTCGGTTGTGACAATAATGGGCGCAAAGTTGGGAGCGGAATCTGTTTTGAACAGCTCGCAGACTTCGACATGAAGATTTTCCGCGATTTTGGCTAGTACAGCCGGTTTTGGGTATTTTAAACCTCTTTCGATAGTGCTCAAAAAAGTGATGGAAATATCGGCTTTTTCGGCTAAAAGGGCTTGTGAAAACTTTCTCTGCGACCTGAAAAACTTAATGTTTCGTCCTAGTACCGCTTTTAATTCCAACCCATCCATATAGATTATCCTTTCAACCTCTATCAGTTCTATTGAACTATTAGATTGATCTGTTGACAAAAGTCTTTTAGTTCTATACAAATTTGATGTAGAACTAAAAGTTTAACTTGTAGTTACCAATAAGAAAGGAGTTTTTATGAAAAATTTTAGAAACTGTTTGGGAAACATCGCCGAAGCCTGCCGCAGACAAGCGCCGCATCGGAAATGCGCGGTTCCCCTCGTGATTATCGCTGTATTAACGATAATCGGATTATCAATGACAGCCTGCGGTGAAGACGACGGAGGCTATAACACTGTGAGTGTTGGTCAATTGCCTGAATTTCCGTCAGGTTCTAACCCAGCCGAATCAAAAGCAGACGCGGAAGCGATTCTGGCAGAATTAAGAAAAACGCGAATTATTGGATCTATTTATGAGGAAACGTGGGATGTAATTGATGAAAACCTGGACGAAGGAAATTATTATTTTAATAACCGTTCCTTGCCGGGCGGCTCTGTGAAAGTAAGTGGTAATTATTCGGGAAATGAAACATCTACCGGCGGTTTTAAAAAAATGTATGAAGATGACGAAGAAAGCGACAACATTCAATTTAACAAAGGTGACAGAGGCAGCTCAACTTTAAATTATAATTTTAAAGCAGAATTAATAAAAGCAAAAATAGAAGGCGGTATAACTATTGCCAATGGTAGTATCTTTGAATATAAAGGAAACTATAGTGACTATATAACAGTATCAACGGCTGGTACTTATTCAACATTTAGAACTAATATTTCTAGTTCCTATAAAGAACAAGAAATATATGCCTTCACTGTTACTGCTTTAAGCGGGAGTGTAAAGGTTATTCTTGATATGAATTATGAGGGCAGCGAAACCAGAAATAATGTTTTGTATATTTCGGATGAAGAAGATGATGTTGGTACAGAAACTGAAACATTAAATATTTCCGGATCATTGAAAGTGTATGGCAGTAATAATGTTTTGCTTATAGATCACAGTATTGTTGACACTGCATCTTACGAAACTGCGTGGTATTTGATTAATTATGATCCTTATACATTAAATCCTGCAGATGCAACACCTCTTGCCAACAATGTAAAGGTTAATGGAAGTACTTCTCAGGACTCTGTTGCTTTGTATTCCATAAATGTTACAAGCGGAACAAAATACCATTTGTGGTGGGGTCGAACGGATAGCGAGAGCATCTATGTCAGCGTCAGAGGATACAGCGATGGAAATGTATTTTTTGATACGCAGGGCGATTGGACTTTAGAATGGGAAAAATATTTTTCATTTACCGCTACTTCAACTGGTACGGTGTATATCATGGTTCGTCCGTATCATTACTTTACTAATTATGTTTTTAATTTCGCCATTGTGTATAATACATCAGGAAACAGACCTGCAATGTCGGTTTCTGCCGCTCCGTTCAGAACAAATTCCGGAAGCATACAAAATAAAATGAATACAAGCGTATTGCGGTACAATAAAAGATAAGTTGTATTCAGCGTGGTTTCGAACTTAGTTTGCAGACCACGCTGTTTTTTGCGGGAAAACACCTGCCACGGATTAGCGTGGATTTTACTGATTGAAAATCTTTTGTTTTTGATATATATTGATTATTGAAATTAATATTAATTAGTTAATCATGGAGAGTAATATGGTTGCGGTAAAAGGCAGATATGACGGAATATCAGTTATTTTAGACAGAACACCGCCAATTAAAAAATGTGACGTTATCGTAACATTTTTAGAAAATCCGATATCAGATAAACCCGATGATGATGGCTCTCTTGCTTTTCTTTTTAAAGATTATATTGACGATGGCATCCGTGAACCAATTATAAATTTTGGAAAAGCAGTTGGAAATGAACAATGGTAAACGATATTCCGCAACAAGGCGATATTATTACCATAGATCTCGACCCTCGAATAGGACATGAACAGCAAGGTTTTCGTCCTGTAATTGTTTTAAGTAATGACATTGTATCTCAATATTCAAATGTTGTCGTTGCAGCACCTATATCAACAACACAACGCAGACTTCCCTTGTACCACAATTTACCTGAAAACCTTACAACGAAAGGAACAGTTTTACTTGATCAACTTGTAACGCTTGATTACAATGCTCGTTCTTTTAAATTTATAGAAAAAGTTCCTGATGATTATTTAAATAAAATACTAAACATAACAAGACGAATTTTCACAATATAAAAACAATTTCCAGTTTTGATAATTCTCTTGTATTTCCAATAGATCATAATGTAAAAAAAGACGCCGGTTTTTCCCGGCGTCATGTAAATTAATAAAAAAAAGCCTGGCGGCGACCTACTTTCCCACGCCTTAGAGGCGTAGTATCATCGGCGCGGGAGGGCTTGACTTCCGTGTTCGGAAAGGGAACGGGTATGACACCTCCGCAATAACCACCAAGCATA
>Ga0209755_10003104_pt1 | contig 21305 bp, 20 predicted proteins | sample TergutCo191P1_FD_187301 | JGI IMG/M metagenome (GOLD analysis project Ga0209755, IMG submission 187301) | Cornitermes sp. P1 segment gut microbial communities from Petit-Saut dam, French Guiana - Co191P1 (SPAdes) (version 2) | ecosystem: Host-associated > Arthropoda: Insects > Digestive system...
TGAAGATTACGAAGTGGAGACGAACGCATCCCCCGCGCCCGATGCAGACACGGCAGACACACAGGGGGTGTTGGCTGATGAATAACAATGTAATCGCCCTATGGGGCAGCCCCTCCAGCGGGAAAACCGTAACGACCATGAAACTGGCACGGGAACTCGCCGCCAAAAAGAAAAACGTAATCATCATCTTCGCTGATTTGTTTTGCCCCGTGGTGTCCACCATCATGCCCGGCGTGGATGTGAAAAATCGCACCCTCGGCAGTCTGCTGTCAAAGCCCCACATCAAGCAGTTGGACATCATGCAAACCGCCATCCCGTACCCCAAGCAGGAATACATCGCCGTCATCGGCTACAAAAACGGCGACAACATCTTCACTTATTCGGAGTTTATGGCAGAGCGCGTCACCGAGTTAATCGCCCAACTACGGCAAGTGGCTGACTATGTGATTATTGATTGCTCCAGCGTGCTGACCGAAGATGGATTTACGACCATTGCATTACAACAAGCCGACAAGGTGCTGCGCCTATGTAACGCCGACTTAAAGGCGTTTTCCTATTTCACTTCGCATTTGCCCCTTATCTCGCGGGCGAAATTCAAAACGGACAGCCATATAAAAGTGCTATCTAACATGAAACCGCTACAAGAAGATGCTACTTTCCGTTCGGTGTACGGCGACATCGCCTACACCTTGCCTCATGTAAAGGAAATTGAGCCGCAATTCTATTCAGCGGGGCTGTTGGATGCGCTCGGCGGCAAAGACGCAAAGAAATACAACGTCGAAATCAAAAAAATGGCGCGGGAGGTGTTTGAACTTGAATAAACGGTACAGTAACTTCTTCGACGATGACGGCATCAAGAAACCCTTTACCCACGTACTGGCCGAAGTACAGGAGTATATCTCGTCCAAGTTTTCCACCCTCATATCCGACAACCCCGAAGAACAGAAAAAGCAAATTTGCGCGTACATCGCCAAATATTTGACCGATTATAACATTGCCGTAGACGGCTTTGACTTTGAAGGGCTGATTGAGCGGCTGTACGTTGAGATGGCGGAGTTTTCCTTCCTCACGCAGTATTTGTTTTCCAATGATGTGGAGGAAATCAACATCAACTCATGGAAGGATGTAAAAATAACCTACGCCAACGGCAAAATTCTCCCCGCCAGTGAACATTTTAACTCGCCGCAACACGCCATTGATGTAATCCGGCGGGTGCTGCATCAGTCGGGCATGATTCTTGACCATTCCCAGCCCGTTGTGCGCGGGCATCTTTCCAATAAAATCCGCATAACGGTACTCGGCAACCCTGTCACCGATGAAGAAAAAGGCGTAGCCGCCTCCATCCGCATCGTCAACCCCAAGCAATTGGGCAAGAAAGATTTTGTGAAATATAAAACCGCCACCGCCGAGATGCTGGACTTCCTCACGGTATGTTTGCGCTACGGCCTTTCCATGTGCGTCACCGGGGCTACGGGCAGCGGCAAAACCACCGTTATGGCGTGGTTACTCTCCACCGTACCCGACCACATGCGCCTGTTTACCATCGAAAACGGTTGCCGCGAATTTGACCTTGTGCGCGAGGATGGGGAAGGAAATGTGCTTAACAATGTGGTGCATACGGTGACACGCTACAGCGAGGATCCGAAGCAGAATATTGACCAAGAAAAACTGCTGGAATATGCCCTCACATCCAACCCCGACATCGTATGCGTAGGCGAAATGAAATCCTCGGAAGCCTTCGCCGCGCAGGAGGCCGCCCGTACCGGCCACGGCGTTATCACCACCACCCACGCCAATTCATGCGATGCCACCTACAACCGCATGGTTACGCTGTGCAAAACAAAGTACGACATCAACGACAAAACCCTGTACAACCTCGTCACCGAAGCATTCCCCATCATCATGTTTGCGAAGAAACTGGAGGATAGCAGCCGCAAAATCATGGAGATAACGGAATGCGAAATCCTACCCACCGGCGAACGCAAAATCCGCACCTTGTTTCGCTTCAATATCACCGAAAATAATATTTCCAAAGGCAAGGTAGCGATTAAAGGCGTATTTGAGCGGGTAGCACCCATATCCGAGAGTTTGCAAAAACGCCTCCGCGAAAACGGCATCCCGCTGGATGTGTTGGAAAAATTGGTAGGGGGTGCGGCCGCGTGACAACGCTTTTACTCGTAGCGTTCATTGGACTGGTGGCGGGGGGATTCATGATGCTTTCCCTGTCACCCTTTGAGTTTGCCGAAAATATCGGCAAGCTGTTCCGAAACCGTAAAAAGACCCTCGCACGGAAAATCAAAGAAGCCACCAGCACCAAAAAGGTGAAGGGCATCCGTAAGACCATCATCGAAACCAAAGAAATTTTAGAAGTGACAGGCAAGAAACACCTGTTCGGAACGCTGACCGTGTTCTCTATCATCCTGTTCATCGTCGGCACACTCTTTGCCCTTGCGATGAACAATATGCTGATGATACCCGTCATGGCGGTGGGCTTTGCGATGCTGCCGTTTTGGTATGTCATGTTTACAGCAAATTTCTACCGCAAGCAACTCAACGCGGAACTAGAAACGGCGTTGTCCATCGTTACCACTTCCTATTTGCGGAGCGAAAATTTTATCCTCGCCGTGGAAGAAAACGTAGCCTACCTCAACCCGCCCGTCTGCGATGTGTTCAAGCTATTTTTGGCACAAACCAATCTCATCAACGCCGACCTTCGCCTCGCGCTGGAAAACATCAAGTATAAAATCGCTAACGAGGTATACCGCGAATGGATTGATGCGGTTATCGCGTGCCAAGATGACAAATCCCTCAAAACCACCCTCACGCCGATTATTTCCAAGCTGTCGGACATGCGCGTGGTATCGGCGGAACTTGACATCATGTTATACGAACCCATGAAGGAATTTATCACAATGGCATTGCTGCTCGTAGGCAATATACCGTTGATTTTCTTCCTTAACCGAAGCTGGTTCGACACGCTGATGAACACTTTGCTCGGACAAGGGGTGTTGGCGTTGTCGGCGGCGGCGCTGTTTATTTCACTGGCAGCGGTCATACGGCTGACGCGGCCGATTGAGTATAAGCGGTAGGGGGTGCGCAATGAAGATAATTCCCATTAATTTGAAAACAGCGAACGATTTTGTCACACAGTATCACCGCCATCATTCAAAGGTGCAGGGCTGTAAATTCTGCATCGGCGTGTTGGATGATGAGGGTGAATTACGGGGCGTAGCCATAACCGGTCGCCCCGTTTCTCGTTTTCTTGACAATGGATTTACCGCCGAGGTTACGCGGATGTGTACAGACGGCATGAAAAATGCTTGCAGTTTTTTATACGCCGCTTGCGCCCGAATAGCGAAGCAGATGGGCTATGAGCGTATCATTTCTTACATTCTAATATCCGAACTCGGCACAAGTTTGAAAGCGTCAAATTGGGTATGCGAGGGAGTGCGCGGCGGTAGAAGCTGGGATGTAGCCAAACGCCCGCGTCCCAACAGCGTGAACCTTGGTGAGAAAAAGTTGTTCTCAAAAGCATTATGAAAAACGGTGGTAAATTGTTATTTGCGCAACAATTTATTCTCTAATCGCAGCATAACGCTGTCTGCGTCAATTACGTTGCCCGAATCAATTTGCTCCATGCCGACATCCAGTTTTTTGTATAAATCTTCTTCATCACAGACGATTACACTTTCCGGTGCGGGCAAGATGTTTGGTGTTTCATTTTTATCCATGAAATATCACCCGGTTACATTGAATCATATCTGTTACACAAAATCAATTTACAGAAAGAAGGTGAACCATGCTCGCCATACTCATCCCCTTTTTCATCCTGTTCGGCGTTGGGCTGTACTTCGTCATTGCCGATTTTTTGAAAATACCCACCCTTGCCACTACCAAGGCGGTAATCGCCGTCACCCGCCGGGAGAAGAAAAAGGCGAAATCCTTTGAAGCCATCGTTTTCGACCTTGCAGTGAAATTGTCGGCATTTATTAAAATGAATGATTACAAGAAGCGTAAAATGGCCGCCACGTTAAAATCTGCGGACATCAACCTCTCCCCCGAAGTGTTTACCGCCAAGGCTATCGTCAAAGCGGGGCTAATACTTTCGTTGGCTGTACCTTGTGCGTTGTTTCTTCCGATACTTGCGCCAGTTTTTATTTTTATGGCAATTGCTATCTTTTTCAAAGAGTACAAGTCGGCAGATGAGGTAGTGCGTAAGAAGCGCGAGGCCATCGAAACCGAACTGCCGCGCTTCGTCAACACGCTTACCCAAGAATTAAAGGCCAGCCGCGACATTCTCTCTATTTTTGAAACCTACCAAAAACACGCGGGCGATGCGTTGCGCACGGAGTTGGAAATTACGATTGCGGATATGAAGTCCGGCTCGCATGAAACAGCATTAACACGCTTTGAGGCCCGGATGGGCAGCTCGCAGTTGTCCGATGTTATCCGCGGGTTGATTGCTGTTATGCGCGGCGATAACGGCATCGTGTACTTTCAAATGTTGGCCCATGATTTGAAGCAGCTTGAAGTCCAAAAATTAAAAATGATTGCCATGAAGCGGCCGGGCAAAATCAAGAAGTATTCGTTTTACATGTTGATGTGCTTTTTGGCGATGTATCTTGCCATCATCGGCGTAGAAATTATGGCGGCCTTTGGCAATCTATTCTAGGGGGCGAAAATGCGATTATTAAAATCAACACGCGCCGAGGGGTATGTAGATACCGTCGTGACGGTGCTGGTTATCATGCTTTGCGTTGCGCTGGCGGTACATGTGTTCCCGGTGTTCATCGCCAAACACCAGCTTGACACCTTCGCCGCCGAGTTAGTGCGGGAAGCGGAAATCGCCGGGCGCATCGGCGCAGAGACTACGGCGCGGGCAAACCAACTCATTAACACGCTGGGCATCAACCCCGAAATCTCATGGAGCAGAACAGGAAATCTTCAAATTGACACAGAGGTAACACTCACGCTCACTTTGCAACATGACATCGGGTTTTTTAGCTTCGGCTCGTTCCCCATAACCCTCACATCAAGAGCAGTTGGCAAAAGTGAGGTGTTTTGGCGATGAAGAAATTGAAGCAAATCCTTCGCTGTAAAAAAGCTAACTCTTACCCGCTGACCATCGCCATTGCCCTGTCCATCGTGATAATTGCGACCGCCGCGTTTGAGTATATGCGGTTGCTGATTATCGCACAGGGGGTACGTGACAGCTTGCAATCGGCCATTATATCTGTTTCTACAGGAAATTTCGCTGATGTGTACGCATCCTTGCGAGAAGGGCATAGCGGTGGGTTCGTCAATGATGGCGATGGCTTCCGTGCGCAATTCAACACAGGGGATGTGTATGCCCGGCTCACCGATTTGCTGGGCTTGCAACGCGAGGGCAGTACGCTGGTGAAATATGCGGGGGGCGAAGTGGAGTACCGCTTGTCGAATTTATCCGTAACGGTCGTCAACGCGCCCTTCGCACCCGCCGACCGCAACACCGCCCCGCAATTCCTAGCCCATGCCACCATTCGGCTGGAAGTACCGCTGTCATTTGGCTGGGCGCGGCTACCGCCGATGCGGATAACGATACGCACCACGGCGGGGTGGACACCGCGATTTTAGCTTTGTGCGTTTTGCACTGGATAGCGAGTAATTCGGCCGCAAATATTTGTGCGTTATTGCGGCTGGACGATCAGCAAATTACTTCTATAATTATGTATATATAATGTAGGAATACAAAACGGCAACGCCATTTCATACACACAAAAAGGAGGCTTCGACTATGTTCAAGCAAAAAAAAGCAGTAGCCGTGGTAACTTTCATCTTCGCGGTAGTTATATTGGTTGGGCTGTTTTTCACCCTCAACCCGGTGCAACAAGCCGTCACCGCAGAAGCACCCGATGAAGAAAACACCAACACCGTTACCGCGAGTGTGACCGTAGACGATGTTACGGACAACGCATCCGAAGCGCAGAAAAATGAAGCCGCGACCCCTGCGCCGATAATTGATGTGCCGACCATTACCCCGCCCATCGTTGAATTGCCCCCCGATGTGCCGGAAGATGCGGAGCATGAACAAAACCCCAACGAAATTCAATTGACCCAAATTGAAGAACGACCCGCACCCCCCGACCTACCCACCACCGCATTTCCCGGCGAGCGTGAAGATGACGAGTATGCAACCCTTGACGATGTAGAAGCCCATCAAGCCCTCGACCCCGCATTAACCAACCCCAATGTACGCCCCAACTTACCCGCGCCCACGCCACCCCCACCCGCAACACCCGCGCCAACACCTGCCCCGACCCCAACCCCGCCGAACAATGCGGTGTATGTTCCCGGCTTCGGGTGGATTGAAAGTAGCGGCCCGAACGATGTACAAGAAAGCGGTTCGGACGGCGATTGGGATAAACAAATCGGTAATATGGGATAAAAAATACCCACGCAAAATAAATACGGTTAAGGAGTAGGCTACGGCTTGCTCCTTTTTATTTTGGAAGGAGATGTGCGATGAAAAAAATCATGATTTTATTTTTGGCAATAATGCTGTTCTTGCTTTCCATTCCCATCACGGCCACCGCCAATGACGAGGGCGACCCCAACATTGACGGCGGTGGGGGTGGCATGGGGCAAGGAACGGCTGACAGCTTTTGGAATCCCGGCGCGGATGGGGTGCGTGTGTCCATTGTAAACGTGGAAACAGGCAATACACTGGGAACACCCATCAACTACGCCAACCGCGCACCCGTAAACAATGTTACGCATTTCGGAAACGTGTCGAAATTGCAATACATGGGCGGGCGAGGTCTGTCACCCACCATCGGTAGTTTTTCCGTCAGAGTGCCATCGCCACCGTTGCCCCGGATTATCAGCAGCGGCAACGTGCAGGCAAGCATTGAAACAATCCGCCGATATTTTTCTTCCGAGGGCGCGGCCATGATGATTGCCGGCGACTTCGGCATCCCGTTTGATAGATTGACCAGCGGCGCATATAGGCTTGTTATTGAACCTATCGCGTTTTTTCGTTTCCAAGGGGTAAACTTCGCCATGACCGCCCACGAAGCGGCGTTGTATGACCAACAAGTAAGCGGCCAACTGCGAAACCGAATGACGAGTTTGACGCACCAAAATTTACCCCTCGCGCTGTTTCTTGAACGCTCGGACTTGGGCATCCCCGCATTTACAGGAAATCCGACTGCCCGACAATCGAACAACACCATCCTCCGCTATTTGGGCGTAGGCATTGTAAGCTACAGCGATGAACTGCCCCCACCGCCTTCCGAATTTGACATTGAATACCGCATCAATACCGAAGTCATCACCTCGGTAATTCTCAACGCCTCCGGCGAAATCAACCCCGATGACCCCGCAACGGTGACATTCAACGTGCTGGGGCGCACGTACACCATGAGTAATATCGTCATCCCCGAAGGGGAAAGCCAAGTGGTGTGGTTTCGCTGGACAACGCCGTCTACCGAACAATATCTAACCATCAACATCAGCACCAACAGAGGTTTTTTGAGCGATAACCGCGTTAATGCGCGTATCGTTGACCTCGACCAAAACCCGCCGCCCGACCCCCGCGCCACCGACCGCCGCCCCGGCTTTTCGATGGTGTCACCGCCAACCAACCCGCAACGCACATCGGCGCAATGGGCAGTCTGGTGGGCGGTATGGTATCCGTATTGGGAATGGGAAGCTGATTGGCAGTGGGTTCCCGATGTCCGATGGGTGAGTGATATGCGTTGGGTTTCAAGCTGGCAATGGGTATCAAGCTGGAGTTTTATCAGTGACGGCGAGGGTGGCGGCACATGGGTAGACAACGGAAGCTGGCAAGATTGGGGCAGTATGCAAGACTTCGGCTTCTTCCACGACTTCGGCCAGTGGTATGACTTTGGCGAATGGGTGGATAATGGCTGGTTTGAATTTTTCACCCGTATTTATCACGCAAGTTTATCCGCCATCAGCCGCATAACGCCCGATGCCAAAGTACCCACCGCCATCGGCAACACCATGAAAAGCGGCTACGGCGTAAACAACGTAGTCACTTCGACCTTCACGACTAACGCCCCCGGTAGTCATGTCACCGGCGCACAAACGGCGGTCAGCTACTTCCCCGAATTTCACTACACCACCTACTGGCGGCTGCTTGAATTGATGCAGGGCGGGTTTTCTTCGCGGCTGGAATTTCGCGCTAACCCCTTCAGCACCTTTAACCGCCGTTCACATTTCACCCCGGTTTGGTTTCCCGACGGTTCGTACAATGTGTATACGTGGTTGCTGGATGCGTGGACACCCGCGGGGATGCTGTCCATGAATCTAAACAGTAGCGTGAATATCAGCGGCACTTTATTTGACGATTGGCGCGTTGCCCCGCGCAGTAACTAACTTGGAGGTGTAAATTGTTCTTACCCATTTTAATGATAATCATATGTCTTGTGGGCGGCGCGGCCGCCTTTTTCTTTATCAAGCAAGCGGAAGCGAACAAGTACAAAGATAAAACCGCGCCCGATGCCGTGGCTGCCAATGAATTTATTAACGTGCAGGATATAAGCGGAAATTTTCTGTACACCCGCGATGGGCTGGCACTGTGCTACTTGAAGCTCACCCCCATCAGCATTGACCTCTATTCCAAAACAGAAAAGCGTAACATCGTGCGCACCCTCACCGCCGAGATGTCGGGTACGCACTTTCCGTTTAAGTTTATCGCAGTTTCTCGCCCCATTGATATAACGCCGTTGTTGACGGAACTCCATTCCATGCTCATGACCCCCAACGCCACACAGCGGGAATTATTGAAGGCCGAAATGGTGGAAATGTCCAACTTCGCAATGGGCGGCGACATTGTGGAACGCCAGTTTTATATTGTCCTGTGGGATAAAGCGGTGGACGGCGCGGAGCGGGAATTATTAAACCGCGCACGGCTCATGTCTGACAATTTTTCTAGCTGTAAAATCCCTTGTGAAATTTTGGGGCAGCAAGACATTGTACGGTTGTGCAACCTCGTAAACAATCCGAGCTATACACACATCGAAGATAATAATTTTGAAGCGGCGATACCGCTGATTGAAGGGGGATTTAACTTATGATAAAGAAAATAATGCCCAAGCCGAAGCCGACCGACTTCGCACCCGTGAATCAAGCATTGCTGAATGTCATCACGCCGATGGGGTTGGAAGTCAAGCGCAACAGCCTTGTCATTGGCGAGAACACCGGCCGCGTGTACGGCGTGGTGAAATTTCCGCAGAAGGTAGATATGGGTTGGCTGTCTAAAATCACCAACATCCCCAGTACCATCGTTTCCATTGGGTTCAAGCCTGTTGACAACAGCGCGTTAATTACCGCCATATCTAAAAGCATCGTGCATAACCGGGCAACTGCCGAGGGCGCGAAAGACCCGCTGACGCGCCAACGTGCCGAAAAAGCCGCCGAGGATGGCGACCGCATCATGCTTCAAATTGACCAAAACGGCGAAACGGTGGGGTTGATGTCCATCTCCATCATGCCGATTGCCCGCGATGACAAAACCTTCACAAAGATGACGCGGCGGGTGGACAGTGTGCTGGGCGTAATGAAATGCAAGGGGCGGGCATTGGCGAGCTTGCAAAAAGAAGGTTTGCAAAATATTTCTCCCACGTTCCCCACCGTGGGCAAAATAGAAAACATCATCCAGCGCATCGTGCCGATGAGTACCTTCGTGGGGGGCTTTCCGTTTGCTTCCAGCGGGTTTAATGACGGCACGGGCTACTACTTCGCCAAGGATAACAGCGGTGGATTAATTATCGTGGACACATGGAAGCGCGGTGACGACCGCACCAACAGCAACATGGTAATCATGGGCGTGGCGGGTGTGGGTAAATCTACCGCCGTCAAGCATTTGGCCCTCGCGGAATATATGAAGGGTACGAAACTCATTTTCATCGACCCCGAATCCGAATACAAGGATTTATGCCTCAACCTCAACGGCGATTGGATAAACGCCGGGGGTGACAGGCGCGGATTATTGAATCCGTTACAAATCCGCCCCGCCCCCCGCGACACAGACGATACCGAACCCGATGACGACACCCCGCTGTACGTGGATGAAGGCTACGGCATGAGCGACATGGCATTGCACATCAAAAATTTGGAGATTTTCTTCAAATTATATATCCCCAGCCTGTCCGATATGAAACGCGCCATCCTCAAACAAGCCATCATCGAATTGTACAACGACTTCAATATTGATTGGGATACCGACATCAAGAAACTCGCCAACACTGACTTCCCCACCTTTTCCGACCTTCACACTTTGCTTGAAAAAAAGGCGAAGGCGAAGAAGGATGATGAACACAAGGAATTGGCACTCTTATTCCACGACCTTGCCCTTGGCAGTGACCAATTCCTTTGGAACGGCCACAGCACAGTGGAAACCACTTCGCGCTGCGTGTGCCTCGACACCCACAGCTTGCAAAATACAGGCGACAACATCAAGCGCGCGCAATATTTCACCCTGTTATCGTGGTGCTGGGAGCAGATGAGTAAAGACCGCAACGAGCGGGTGATGCTAATTTGCGATGAATCCTATTTGATGATTGACGAAAGTGTACCGCAAAGCCTCGTATTTCTGCGCAACGTGGCAAAACGCGCACGGAAATATGAAGCAGGGTTGGTGATTATTTCTCATTCGGTGGTGGACTTCCTCTCGCCCAACATCAAGCAGTACGGCCAAGCCCTGTTGGATATTCCTTGTTACAAAATCCTCATGGGTACGGACGGCAAGAATCTGTTGGAAACAAAGGAATTGTACAGCTTAACCGAGGCCGAGGAAGAATTGCTCCTGTCCAAGAAGCGCGGTCATGCCCTGTTTGTCATCGGCGCGAAGCGTCTGCACGTTAATTTTGAAATCCCCGAATACAAGTTTGACTACTTCGGCAAAGCCGGGGGCAGATAGTGGCTGCCCCCGCAGCCGCGGCAGTGAAGAAACTGCTGATGAAGCTGGCAGTGGATGTAGCAACCGATGAAGAAAAACGGCGGCGCATATTTTTCGTAATCGCCGCTCCTGTTATCGGACTGTTACTGCTGACCGCTTTTGTCGTGTATATCCTCACCAACCCCATATCATTTTTGATGGCGGTATTGCGCCCTAATGAAGTGGAGGTTGTGACCACCTTCCAACAGGATTTTGGTTACAACCAAAGCATCGGCATATTTGAGCGTGATTATATTGAAGGAAGCGGCATTGACTACGGCGACATCGTGTTCACCGACGGCGTTATAGATGTCATCTACTTCAATCAACTGGATATACGCTTCGCCAACCAGCCCTTCGGTACAGACCGCATCGGCACACATGGATGCGGCCCCGCCGCGCTGTCCATTGTCATATCCAGCCTAACCGACCGCATCGTTGACCCGATAGAAATGGCAGCATGGGCGGTGGACAACGGCGGCTGGGCGCGGGAGCAAGGCTCATTTCACAGTTTAATCCCCAACGGTGCGCGGGCATTTGGGCTGACCGTAGAAGCCAATGTACAAAACGACCCCCAGCGCATCCTTGACGCGCTTGACGAAGGAAAACTCGTTGTCGCGCTGATGGCGCGGGGGCATTTTACGCGCAGCGGCCATTTTATTGTGTTGCGCGGGGTGACGGCTGATGGGCAAATCCTTGTAGCCGACCCCGCCAGCCTGTACCGCAGTGAACGCGCATGGGATTTTGACCTCATACTGGACGAAGCCCGCCGAGGTGCGGGCGCGGGTGGCGCATTTTGGATAATCGGCCCATAAGAACGGAGGAAACCAATGATTTTATACCTATCACGAAGCGAAAACGCACACCTGCTCGACAAAGCGGCGCACGATAACAATTTGCACATCCGTAAAAACTCCGGCAATTTCATCTTGTCGGAGTTTATCGTTATGGAGATGCGGAAATATGCAAGCTGTACCTTCTTCTGCGTGGAACGCCTCGCCATATCCGAAACCGACACGGAATTTTTAGAAGCCTTGCAATCCTTTCAAACCATGTACAGTGCGCGGGTTATCGTCATCCATGAAAACGCAGCCGACACCGACAACTTGACGCAGGGGCTGGTGAAAATCGGCGTGACGGATATTGTCACCGCATCCGACATGGAAGATAAACTCGCGCAAGTGGCCGAGTGCCTGTCCACCGCAGGCATGTTGAAATATAAACCTAAACCAATGACACCGCAAATTTACGGAAATGATGAAGAAGCTGATTATACCGACCACGATGACACACCCTTCGATGACCCCGTACCCTTTACCCGCGCCCCCAAAGACCCGCTGGCGCAAAGCATCATCGAAAAAGACACAGAAAACGAACACTACCGCTTCGACTGTTTGAATATCACCATCGGCATCATCGGTGCATCGCGCAGGGTGGGTACGACCACCCTCGCGCTGGGGCTTGCCAATTTCATCAAAAACCACGGCGGCACGGCCTGTTATGTTGCCCTCAACACCCACAACCATCTTGAAAGCATCGCCAACGCCTACAACTTCGACACCGAAGATGATTACTACACCTACGACACCATCGACTTCTACGAAGGGATGCTGCCCCGGCACGATTACAATTTCATCATCATGGACTACGGCGATGTAAAACGCGAAGCTACGCGGAAGTACAAAGAATCCAACATTTACTTGCTGTGCGGGGCAAGCAACACCCAGCATGAGATTATGGAGTTTGCACAAGCACTAAAACAAGTGCGATCCGCCATGCCTACTATTTTAACGCAATCCCCCAACCCCGAATACGCTTCGCAATTTGCTTCCGCGGTTACGCAATTCCCTACAATTATCCATCCAATTAAAAATATGATGGATTTTATAATTAACGGCTCAGTGTATAAAACTGCGCTAAAACCTTATATAGTGGAAACATCTAAACGGTTTTAACAAACAAAATTATAATAACAAACTTGTATTCTCAACTTTATACAAAATGCCGCTTCGCCCTCCCCAAAATTCTTGCCGTAATTTAATTTATTTTTCTTAATTACTACGGTAATTATTTTTAGCGGGGGCATACATATTAGTAAACCCCGGCAATTATTATCTTGTATCTTTCATGGCATTATTTATTTCATTTAATAACTCTAATTGCTTTAATGCCCATATTTGAAACTTGTGATCAAGTGATTTAAATATATTAATTGCTTCTGATACTATAACACTTTCATTTTCATTAAACATTAAACCTTGCCCTGCACGAAGCCATTCTTCATTTACATTAAATTTTGCGGAAACGAGATGAGTAATTCGCTCGTTGACTTCTTTTGACCCTTTTTCTAAATCAGATATATAAGATGAAGAAATTGCAATTCGTTCAGCAAATTTAGCTTGTGAAATGCCAATTGCTTCTCTTACTTTTTTTAATCGCTCATTAACATTCATGCCCAACTCCATTCCACCGCTCTTCGGTAGCACAAATAATTTGCAAAAATGATTTAACCATAACCAGTCATGATATAATGTATTTGGAAACAACAGTAAATAAGAACACATAAAAGAGGGGGGCAACCCCAAATGCTTATTTATACCAGCACCTACATGAATCTGTACACTTAACTTAGAAAAATAATTGTCATTACAGGCAATTGACACTACTGCTGTTACAATTTTGAGCCACGGGGCAATCTTTGTACTGCTAGGAAATCTTCATCACCGACAAGTTCTTCTAAAATCGCGCTAACTTTATTAATTGCAAAGAAAATAAACTTGCAAAAAGAATTAAGGTTCTTATTTTTCTTATTTAATAGAAGGTGGAGAAACAAATGCAAACCAATAGTTCAACGAAAATTCCATATATTGCATTCATTGATGATGGTATAAATCCCTATTACGTCCAAGCAAGAGTAGCATTTGATAATTATATAGTCAATGAAAATGGAGTGCATCTTGCGTCGCCTGTCACCAATGTAAGCCATGGAACAGTATGTTACAAAGTCTTTTCAAATCACGTAAATGTTCCGTATCGATTAATTAGTTTGCAAGTGCTATGTTCAGAAACTGGAATCGGCAATTGCAAATCACTTTTAACCGCATTAGACTGGTGTGCCAATCAAGAAATTGACCTTATTAATATAAGCATGGGAACACAGCAGTACACTGATTTCACTTCTATCGCTGAAAAAATAAAAAATCTTTCAAATACAATTATCGTTGCTGCCTGCAATAATCAAAATACCTTAACTTTTCCTGCCTGTTTGCCTAATGTAATTGGGGTGCGTCATTATACCCATAATACCTTGAAAAACGCTTTTACTTATTTTATAAATCCATATGATCAAATTGAAATATTCACTTATGCTTCAGATATGACGCTAACTTCACAAGACGGAATGAGCAACATTTCTTCGTCAGCGTCTAACAGCTTCGCTGCACCTGTAATCAGCGCACGAATATGCCAATATATTACTGAAGGGATCAAAGGGTTAAAAAATATGCGTTCGTGTTTAATTGCGGACGCTATTTCAGAACCATTTATAATGACAAGAAACAGATATAAAGAACTTTTTTATAAATGGGAATCCCCCAATGTCCCGATTATAGCTGTAGCAGATGACGGCAATCTTGAAATAGTAAAAAAAATGGCAGAACTCGTTCGCGTCATGATTGCGGACGGTTATTGTGCCATTGGTCTATCAATTAGTTATGCAACAGACATAAGCAAATTATTATTTCAACTAAAATGGCAGGGAGGGGATATATCCTCCCTGCTAGATTTGATTGTTTTGTATTATAATTTTACACTACCTGATATTATTTTATTGCACATGCCACTGAGTGAATTTTATGTCTTGCCATCGTCAATGCATCCCGACGCTTTAATTTGCTTTCCAAACTCAGTATCTACCGTTGATGATTGGGAATCAGATAAAATACTGAACGCATCGAATAATGCAGAGTTGCTCTTTAACCAAATAAAAGAAATTTTCGTTTAATTCATTTTATTCACTAATTTCATACATGGGAGCTTCATTGATATTTGGGCTTAGCATTGGAAAATCTCGCTCATCTTCAGCTCCAAACACAACAGTTGTAAATGCAAGCGATATAATTAGTGTCAGTAGCACTGCGCAAATTTTTTTAATCATTTGGACAAATCTCCTTTCCTCAATTTTTCACTTAGTGCATATGCTTTTTCAAAATACATACTTGATTTTTCTTTATCATATTGCTTATAATGCTCGCCCAGTCTCGCATAGCAATCAATCAATGGAAGGTTTCTACAATGTTTCTCCAACTGAGGAAGTGCAACAGTTTCTATATACTCGCGCGATGCATCATTTTTTAAGCTCAAGGAGTTTTTTAATGTATTCAACATTATAACTATTATGGATGAACTTTTCGCAAGTGCAATACCCTCATTTAAAATGTTAATCGCATCACGCTTTTTCTTATTTATTAAATAAATAAGAGCTTTATAATACAAATTTTCTATATAGGACAAACGTTCTGAATCAAAATAATTAAATGATTTGTTTATAATTGCAATAGCCATTTCCGCATTTCCTAATGCACAATGTGCCATTGCGATGCGTCTATAAATTAATCCAATGGTTACTTGTGAATTTTTTTCTTGTTGAATTATGTGTAAGCAATCGTTTAATATAGGCAATGCATCCGATGCTCTTCCCACCAAAATATAATTTTCACACATCAAATTTTTTATATACACATCGAATGCGTGACTATGGTGCTCATCCGCTTTACGCAACGCTTTTTCAAAACATCGGATAGCTCTATTAGCGTATCCCATGCTAGTAATACAATGTCCCATGTTGTAATAAAATCCTTCTTCATTAAATCCAAGCGAATCGCCAAGGTGCTCTGCCTTTAAGAAGGCATCAATTGCAAACGGATAATCATGAAGGTTGTGTGCACGAATGGCCGCTTGGCGATGATACCAATATGACTCTTCATCATTAAAATCGTCCACGAATTCTCGCAACATAGAAAGCTGCGCATCTAATGCATCAATATCATTTTTAATGCGAAAACATCCTATGCTATATATATCATATAGTCTTTTTAATTCATCACTAGGTGTTATTTCAAGTGTGCGTCCTAATTGCGCTTGCATAGCAACTGCTTCTATAGCATCATTCCGCATAATAATCGCTTTCCATTTTTCTAACTCGTGCCGGAATTGTTTTTCATCTTCTGTAGTTAATATAAGCAAGGATACTTTTAACAGATCTTTAAGTCTTCTTATCGTTTTCGATGCAAGGGGTCTGTCTCCGCATTCAATCTTGCCCCAATAAGTTCGATGGTAGCCTAATTTTTCAGACAATTGAGTTGATGTCATTCTCAATTGCTTTCGGATTTTCACAAGTATATCAACGCTATTCATTTACGCAATCCCCCTGCGAGACTTTTGTAAATTGCTTCAACGAGCAAACCCCGCTTATAATTGGATTTTCAATATCTCGAATTTTGCAAAAGTCTACTTTTGTCAAGCCATTATACCAGTTGTTTTTTTTTCGTCAAATTACGCCAATATATAACTATTTCAATTCCTTGAATATAAAACATTTATCCGGAGCAATAAATAACTTTACGCAAAGTTCACACCATTTATATTAAGTCTCAAATGCAAATAATTTGTTTATCAAATCCGTTGACAAACGAGTTTTATAGAAATACTATTCACGGTAAATAGATGCAAATTTTGGTAAGAGGTGACACACATGGCTACCGTGATCAAAACATTCTCGACCCCTAGCAATTATTATGTATACGATAGGGAAACAAATTCTGTCTTGTCAGTAAATCAGGATGAGTTTAGTGCTTGTCGCAATGTTGAAATGGGAAAAGCCACAGAGGATGATTGGTCATTGTTGCAGAAATTTACACTTCAAGGTTACTTGAAGGATAGTCGCTTGAGAAAAATTGAACACCCATCCACTAAATATTTAAAACATTATTTGGAAGGAAATATATCTCAAATCACAATTCAAATATGCCAATCCTGCAATCTGCGTTGTACATATTGTTCATACAGTGGAAAGTATGATAATCAACGCGAGCACTCGGATAGAAGCATGGATTTAGAAAAAGCAAAAAAGTGCATTGATTTTTTTATGGCTCGCTCTCGAAACGCTAAGAATCCGTCAATAGGCTTCTATGGTGGCGAGCCGCTAATGGAGATTGATAAAATTAAATCTTGCATTGATTATATAGATGATAAATATGAGGGACATAACTTATCTTATACAATTACTACAAATGGAACCATTCTTGATGAAAATTTTGTTAAATATGCTGAAGACAAAAAAATTAACATAGCAATCAGCTTGGATGGTCCAAAAGAATTGCATGATAAAAACCGGAAGTATGGAGACGGAAGCGGTTCATTTGATGTGATAATGAAAAATATAATGAAAATTAAAAATGCATTCCCTAAATTTTATAAACAAATTCATTTTATGACAACAGTTGCACCTGCGGTTGATTTATCGTGCATCAATGAATTTTATTCTGTCGATACGGTAATGGAAGACAACATGATTAGCTTTAATACATTAAGTTTATTTAACATAAAAGATGAGTTGTCATATGATGATTTATTCTATTTAACTGATAAATTTCAAACAACTAAGGTTATCCTGTCCGAGTTAGGGTTATACAGTCCGAGCAAAACCTCGAAGCTCTATAATAATTATATTTTAAATTTAGCGCGTTTCTACATGAGTTTATCAAATATGCGCATGTCTGAAGTTTCACACCCTGGGGGTCCTTGCATTCCAGGAATCATGCGGCCTTTCATTGATGTTGATGGTTATATATATCCTTGTGAAAGGGTAAGCGAAGGTTCAGATGTAATGAAGATTGGACATATTGATACTGGATTTAATTTAGAAAAAGTTGCTGCAATGCTGAATGTAGGAAAACTTACTGAATTAGAATGCATGGGTTGTTGGAGTTATACTTATTGCTCTCTCTGTGTTGCAGCTTCTGATGGAGGTAACAGGCTATCTGGTGAGTTACGCATAAAACATTGTAGAAATGTACAGCTCCAAGTGCTTAACACAATGAGAGCAATTTGTTTGTTGTTAGAGAATGATTATGACTTTGCAACTAAAACCTTAAAAGGAAAGGCTGTTGTGCAAAGATGAATAAGTTGGCAATGTTTCCCATGACTCGCGAGCAGTGCGCATTGGCACGGTATCGCGCAGACCTTCCTGCAAATGAATTAGTGTATTGCTTTGTACCTAACCATTGGTTGTTTGGTGACAAGGATATTTGTGTTATTGATGGTGGTGAACCATGTGGAGTGTTATTAAAAAATTACAATGATGATTTTCTTATGCAAATCGATACCCTATACATTGATTATGATAGCAGAATTGAAAATGCGAAATTATATACAAAAATAATTGACATGGCAAAGCATATGGGAACAGAGGTTGTTTTATCAAAAACTTTAATGCGAGCGTTAAACTTTGATATTAAAAATGTAAGCAAGCCTCATATGCTAGCAACAAGTATGTTATATGAAATTAAATGCCCAGTTATTACTGTGTTGACACAAGGCAGTCATACAAATCAATTTGCTGTTGAGTTGGCTTTGCGGCGTTATTTTACAAAATCTGGATACAGGGTGTCTCAAATTGGTTCAAATGATGCTAGTTTATTTTTTGGATTTTCTGGAACTCCAGACTATTTGCATGGAAATAGTAACACGCAAGATAAAATAATTTCATTTAATCATCATATGAAAAGCCTTGTAGAACATGAAGATGCGGAATTGCTGATTATAGGCATTCCCGACGCTATAATGAAGTATAATAATCAATTTTTACAAGGACTAGGAATTTTGCCTTATATTATGTGTACGAGCGTAAGAAGTGATTTTAGTGTATTGTGCATGTATCATATGCTGTACACCATGGAGTACCTTGATGAAATGAGGCGGCACTGTCATTATCATTTGGCTGCTCCGGTAAGCATGTTTGAGGTGTCAAATACAGGACTGTTAGCCGATGAAATGTCCTTTTATTTTTCAATGAAATATGTAAATCTTGACACCAGTTTTGTTTTAGACAGTTTTAAGGATTTGGATGTTAATGGAAGTCAATATCTACTATTTAATGCTTTAAATAAAATGTCTATTGAAAATGCGTGTGTCCAAGCAAGTGAATCATTAACAAGTAACGTTCAATATATGAATTAGTAAATATATAACGGGAGGAAAATATGCGATATACATATTTATTATTATTTCTTTCATTAATATTTGTTATTACTGCTTGTGGGCGAGGACGCAATAATCTTAGCCAAGCTTATGACAATAATGATGCGGTGATTGGATCTTCATCAGAGGGTGACATTTTGTCCAGTCCATATCATCATGTTGATATGGATATTTCACCTTTTGTTACAAGGCATGGACATGTCGTACAAGGCCAAGCATTAGACCGAACAACTATTTTGAGGGTGCTGGCACCCACCACCCTAATGGATGCCGTAGAGGCGGCAATATGGGCGATGGGTCTTTCCTGCGAAGAGCTTGTTGTGGAGGTTGAGTTCTATCACTGGGGTACATTTGAATCCTTATCATCTGACTTGCTAATTCAATTTGCCGCTGGCGTCGGCCCAGATATAATTTTAGCAGAAGTAGGGCTCAATCCTGAGGTAACACCTTTTCATACTTTACACAAAAACGGATGGCTGGCGGATATATATGACATCATAGATAATGCCACTTATGTAAGTCGTTCTGATTTTTTTTACAATGTTTTTGTAGCTAATGAAATTAACAATGGACTATACGTAATTCCCTTAAATTTTCAATTACAATTTGTTGGTGTCAATGCAAGTTTGCCTCAATGGTTTATTGACGAGTTTAAATCATTAAATTATATCAGTGGGTTGCAACTTGCACATATGTATACCTCATTAATTGAGGTGTACCCCCAGTATAGTCGCTTTGATTTTTCCCATGGATTATCAGCCAATTGGAATCGAGCATGGCGGATGTTTTCTAATGATATTTATGATTTCGTGGATTTGAATCAGTTTGTATCGCGATTTGATTCCGATGAGTTTGTGCAACTTTTAACCGATATACAGCATGTTTCAATTGAAATTAATGATGTGCATTCACAATTTCAAAATCCTACTTTGCCAATAGAAACAGCAACAACCATGAATAATATAGGTGAGCATTATGCCTTTTTTATTCCGCAGTTTGGATTAAATGCCGTCAACGCCCTTATTCCCGTGGACAATCCATATTTTTTACATTATATTCCTTTAACAGATTCGGAGGGGCGACTGATAACAAGTAATTCTTCTTGGCGACAAATGGCAGCTATTAATAAAGATGCCAACCAAGGAGCAGCCTTCCGATTCATACAGTATGTTTCTAATTATTATGCGTTAAGTCAACACAGCGTAGATATAAATGTCGCCCAGTTAGTTTTCCCTATCGAACGGATGCATTTACATGAATCAGTAAGTAATGCGGTATGGCAAGTTATACAACGAACTGCATCGCAATCTTTTTCGGGGCAGAATGATTTTTTTATTACTAACCAACATATAGATTTAGCGGTAATGCAATTAGAGGACTTATTAATGCTTCCTATGACGGTATCCCCTGTGCCTTGGTATATTCCACAACATTTATTTGCTGAGTCGTTTTCTAGTCTTTTAAACAAAAGCGCAACCCCCTTTGAGGTAGCTAATGTCATGCAGTTGGCCGTATCGGAATGGTTGCAAACATGGACTACTGTTTATGTTCCCCACGTAGATGATGAAACCCCAACTCGGGTGCTGACAATATTGGCGCGGGAAGGGTATTATTCCATCATACGACAAGCAGAACGGGAAATGATGGCATCTTGGCGTGCAACCGGCGCGCCATATAACTTTCGGGTAGATTTATCTACTTATCGTTGGGTAGATTGGCCAAATGTGTCGCAACGCTTGCAGACCATGATGATGGGAGGTCAGGGCTTTGACTTGATTTTTTGGGAAAACATGTCATTACGTGCATGGGCAGAACGTGGATTTCTTACAGACATATACCAGTTAATGACTGAAGATCAAGGCGTCACGCGCGAAGATTTCTTCGTTGGCGCATTATCAGCGATGGAAATTGATGGAGCGTTATATGCCATGCCGATTAGCATTGCATTTCGTTATGTGTTTATTAATGAAAAATTACCGCAATCTATTCTCAATATGTTTTCAAACCATGAAATGATAAGTTTTTATGACATGCTTGATATTTATATAGCCCTCATGACCAACTACGGCGATACCTATGGCCATTTACGATTTGCGCAAGGAAG
>Ga0209755_10003105_pt1 | contig 21304 bp, 23 predicted proteins | sample TergutCo191P1_FD_187301 | JGI IMG/M metagenome (GOLD analysis project Ga0209755, IMG submission 187301) | Cornitermes sp. P1 segment gut microbial communities from Petit-Saut dam, French Guiana - Co191P1 (SPAdes) (version 2) | ecosystem: Host-associated > Arthropoda: Insects > Digestive system...
AGCACAGGGCTACATCGGTCACTGTGAGCGTCCATGCGTAATGTGAGTTAATTTCACCCCCTCCATCGTGCGAAACGGTGTCAATTTCGCAGAAACCGGGCTGTTTTTCATTCCATGCCCAAAACCTTCGTACCGGTATTTGATTTTTAAGTAACGTGCCTTTTTTGGTGGTGCTATTACCCTTCAGCTTGTGTTTTTTTCTCTCCTCGGTAAGGAGCCTTTCGACGGTAGAGCGGCTTATGGTTAACAATTTTTCTTTTATTTCAGGAGTTATGCCGAACCTGCGTTTGCTGCTTATGACATCAATATTTGCTCGTAACAGAGGGACAAGCCTTTCTCCGCAGATATACCTGAAAAATTTCCAGAGCTTGATAAGCGCTGCGGCAACCTCATCATCGTAATACTTTTGGTAAACCCTTTTCCTGCGGTGGTTACCGGTGATTACAACATTGACATTTTTCCTGCCGATAAAACGAAGCTGTTTTTTCCCCTCCCTGTTCAGAACAAAGATAGCGTATTTACGGTTTCCTTTACCGATTAGTTCCAGATACTTATCCAGAATTTTAGTCTTTTCAGCCTTTTTTGCCTTGCGGTATTTCGCTGCGTATTCGGCTCTGATTTTCTTTCTTTCCGCCATGGTGAACCCCATCCTTCTCCTCCAAAAAACTTCGTTTTTTAGAGTATTTTAGAATTTCCATGGTTAGTTTTTTACGTGAGATTTTTGCCCCTCAATGGTTAGATTTAACGTGAGACATTGCGCCTTCTTTACAAATCCAACCAAATCCTATATACTTAACATACGTTTACAAGCTAAAGGAGAAAAACATGGATAAATCTATAAGAAAAGCAAAAATCTTTAACGGTGTACAAGTCCGTCATATATGGGATGAAGAAGCCGAAAAATGGTGGTGGTCGGTTTTAGATATAATCGGGATTTTAACAGATCAGCCTGATTATGAAAAAGTAAGAAACTATTGGAAATGGCTTAAAAATAAGCTAAAGGCAGAGGGAAGTCAGTTGGTTAGTAATACTAACCAACTGAAATTGGAGGCCGCCGATGGTAAAAAATACCTTACCGATGTCGCCGATACTGAACAAATCCTGCGCCTTATACAGTCCATACCAAGTAAAAAAGCTGAACCTTTTAAATTGTGGCTTGCAAAAGTGGGCAACGAACGAATTGATGAAACTGTAGACCCGGAACAGTCAATAGACCGCGCAATCCAAAATTACCGCCGATTAGGCTACAGCGAAAATTGGATTAATCAGCGGATTAAATCTATCGAAGTTAGAAAAGCGCTGACAGATGAATGGGATAAAAGCGGCGTTAGCAGACATGACGAATATGCAGTTCTTACCGACTTAATGAGTAAAACATGGAGCGGCATGACGACAAAAGAATATAGAAAACATAAAAGTTTAAAGAAAGAAAATCTGCGCGATAATATGACTAATACCGAATTGGTTCTTAACATGCTTGCAGAAGTTGCCGCAACAGATATATCAATAGAACGTCAGCCAAACGGTTTTAATGAAAGCGCCGCCGTGGCTCAGGAAGGCGCAAAAGCGGCAAAGGTCGCGCGTATGCAAATCGAAAAAAGCACAGGCAAATCGGCTGTCAGTAAATTAAACGCTAAAAATCTAGGGCAGAGGGAAATAAAAGATAATAAAACACGTAGGATAAAGAAATAATTGATTCTATTTCCTCAGTGACTCCGTGTGAACCTCTTCTAGTAATCTTCACGCAGAATATAAAACTTTCCCCACTCTATCAATATGTGCTTTCAAATCAGGATTAGAAAGTTTATCGTAGATTGAAATGTCTATAAAATAAGGCATTCTGGAATCGTCAAAATCATTTGCAATATGAAGAAGATTATTATGAGAAAAATTATTGTCAGTTTTTAATGTCAGATCAATATCAGAACCTGTACGGAAGCTGCCTTTTGCTCTGCTGCCATATAGAATAACCTGTTTTATTCCGCGATATTTTTTAAAAATAGAAAATAGACTGGAAATTGTGTTATTTGATAATCCATATTCCATAAATTATTCCATAGTGTCCATTTTTTCTGCCAGTTTGTTCAATAAGTTATAATATTTAATTTTAACCGCGCTGAATATTTTATCTGCTGTGTCTTCATCGTAAGTATGGGAAGCTAGATTACGATCTTCAACCATATCCATCCAGCAGTCTCCGTCATCAATGATCCCTTTATTAAAAGCATGCCGAATCGCGTTTTTACTGCCAATAATACCAATTATTCCCTGTTCTTCAAGATAATCCTTTATAACATTCCAGGCAAGTTCAAATGTAAATTCAAATCCTTGTATTACTCCCTGTTTTTCGAGGTCGGACAGTTCCCGCTGCTTTGAAAGATCAACGGCGTTCTTTACTATTACAAGCGCTTTTTTATAATTTTGAAAACGCTGTTTCCAGCGAATATCCTCATTCATATATTTATTATAATTAGATAAATGGAAAATATCAAGATAAATCTTCTTCTTTCATAAGTAATGAGACAGGTTATCGGCGAGATTGTATTTTATGCTCATTATCGTGTATACTGAACTGGACATAGTTCTGATTGTAAGGAGCGGATTATGAGCAGATTAGCCGAAATAGAAAGAAAAACGAAAGAAACAGAAATTTTTATAAAACTCAACCTTGATGGAAAGGGAGAAGCAAAGCTCGATTATCCGGTAGGTTTTATGGCTCACATGTTAAATACATTTGCACGTCACGGTTTGTTTGATATCGAAGTGCGCGCGAAAGGGGATTTGGAAGTTGATCAGCATCACCTTGTGGAAGATACGGGAATTGTTTTAGGGCAATGTTTCGCGAAGGCGCTTGGCGACAAACGCGGCATAAAGCGGAACGGGAGCTGTCTTTTTCCGATGGATGAATGTTTAGCCCGCGCCGCGGTTGATATAAGCGGACGGCAGTTTTTATATTATGACGGACAGCTTTCAAATACGCCTATAAAATCAACACGAAACGAAGCGAAGTTCTCCGCGCAGGAAAACGGCGAGCAATACGATTTTCAGACAGATGTAATCGAAGATTTTTGGCAGGCTTTCGCGGCAGCCGCGGGGTGCAATCTGCATTTAGAAATAATCCGCGGCAGAAGCGATCACCATAAAATCGAAGCCATGTTCAAAGCCGCAGCCCGTGCCTTACGCGCAGCCTGCGAGATCGATGCCAGAGCAAGCGATATTATTCCTTCAACAAAGGGATCGCTGCCGCACTTTGAATCATCAGGGGTACTTGTTTGATTGGAGTAATAGACTATGGAGCAGGGAATCTTGGCTCTGTAATGAACGCTTTAAAAACGCTCTCTGTTCCTGCGCGGTTTGTGTCAGGACCCGAAGAGTTAACCGCCTCATCTTCGCCGTTTGAAAAAATTATTTTCCCCGGGGACGGGCACTTTGCCACAGCGATGGCTTCGCTGGAAAAGTCAGGTTATGCGCAATCGATTAAAGAATGGATAAAAGCCGACAAACCTTTTTTAGGGATTTGCATCGGGCTTCAACTGTTATTCGAAACTTCCGAGGAAGCGCCGTCTGTAGACGGCAAAGAGATAAAAGGACTTTGTATAATTCCGGGAACCGTGCGGCGTTTCCCGGGGCGCAAGGTTCCGCAGATTGGATGGAACCAGACAGAAGCAAAACCGGATTCAAAAATTTTTAAAAGTTTGAGCGATAACAGTTTTTTTTACTATATACATTCATATTACGCTGATCCTGAGGATAAAACAATCTGCGCCGCAGAAACCGATTATTATGTGCGTTATTGCTGCGCGGTGGAACGGGGCGCGCTTTCGGCGGTGCAGTTTCACCCTGAGAAATCAGGCGCGGCGGGGCTTGCGCTCTTAAAAAATTTTTTGGAGGGATTAAATGCAGGCAAAAAGAATTATTCCATGTTTGGATGTTGACGACGGCAAGGTTGTAAAAGGCGTAAAATTCGAAGGCATCAGGGAAGTAGGCGATCCTGTTGATCTTGCCCGCCGCTACAATGCCGACGGCGCCGATGAACTCACCTTCCTTGACATCGGCGCTTCATATAAAAGCCGCGCAACCCTCCTTGATGTTGTAAAAAAAGTGGCAGCCGAAGTTTTTATCCCGTTATGCGTAGGCGGAGGCATCCGTTCTATCGACGACATGCGTGACGCGATGAACTCAGGCGCCGACAAGGTTTCCGTCTGTACATCCGCCCTGAAACACCCTGAACTGTTACGCGAAATGGCGCAGGCTTACGGAAGCCAATGCGTTGTATTGTCTATTGACGCAAAACGCGTGGAATGCGACAACGGTCTTCGCTGGAACGCTTTTTCGCGCGGCGGCAGAACCGACACGGGAGTTGACGCAATCGAATGGGCAATCCGCGCGGTGGAACTTGGCGCAGGAGAAATTTTATTAAACTCAATCGACGCCGACGGAACCGGAGCCGGCTACGATCTTGAACTGACGCGGCGCATACTCAACGCGGTGCCTGTTCCCGTAATCGCCTCAGGCGGCGCCGGAAACCTCGATCAAATAGCGAATGTTTTACTCAGCACCGCAAACCCCGAAATGGGTTTAAAACGCCCCGAAGAAGCTCCGGGAGCTGACGCGGCTCTTATCGCCTCGCTTTTACACTTTGGAAAAACTACGATTAAAGAGATTAAAAAATTCGCGCAAGGCAAGGGCGTTTGCGTAAGATGAGATGATTTGCTCTTATTGAAACTCTCCTTATTCTTCAATATAATACCCTCATGGTAATAGCTTCAATTGACATTCAGAACAACAAGGTCGTCCAGTTGAAACAGGGCGAGGAACTCATTTTACAGCGCGATAACGCATTGGAACTTGCGGCGGAATTTGATAAATACGGCGAAATTGCGGTTATCGATCTTGACGCGGCAATGGGCAAGGGTTCAAACCTTGAGATGATTAAACCTCTCCTTAGAAAAGCCGAGTGCAGAGTAGGGGGCGGTATAAAAACGCCTGAGCAGGCGAAAGAGCTTGTCAGTCTTGGCGCGCGAAAAATTATCGTAGGTTCAAATGCTTTCCGCGACCCGGCGAAAAAAGGCGCAGGCGCGGCCGGCGGTGAGTTTGCGGTTAATAAAAATTTTCTTGAAGCGATGTCCAAAAAAATCGGGCGCGAAAGGCTTATCGTTGCAGTGGATGCGAGATCTGGCGTTATTGTCGTTGACGGCTGGAAAACCTCCACAGGGTTGGATCTAATCGAAGCCGCGAAAGCGGTTGAACCTTTTGCCTCTGAACTTCTTTTTACATGCGTTGAGCGCGAAGGCACAATGACAGGCATCAACCTTGATCAGGTGCGTAAACTGCGTGAAGCTGTCGGCTGTCAGATTACCGTTGCGGGCGGCGTGTCAACATTGGAAGAAATTGATCAAATTGCAAAGCTAGGCTGTGATGTTCAGCTTGGTATGGCTCTCTATACAGGAAAAATAAATCTCGCGGATGCGTTAATTACATTTCTTAACTGGAAGAAAGGGCAGGTAAAAGAAAACGAACCTTTATCGCTCCTTCCTGTCATTGTGCAAACTCCTGATGGGCAGGTTATAATGACAGGTTTCACGGACGAAACAGCGTTATCTGAAACTTTCAAGCGCGGAAATGTATGCTTTCACAGTAGGACGCGTAACAAGCTCTGGATGAAGGGTGAAAATTCCGGCAACATATTAAAGTTTATAAAACTTAGAACGGACTGCGATCGCGACGCGCTTCTTGTTACCGCTCAGCCTGCAGGTCCTGTCTGTCACACCGGCGCATGGTCTTGTTTTTCTAACAACAGAGATTATTCGCTTGAGTTTTTGCAGGATATTATAACAGAGAGGTTTAAAAATCCCGCGCCCGGCTCTTATACCGCGACCCTTGACGATGAGCTTGTGCGCGAAAAAGTACAGGAAGAAGCAAAAGAGCTATGTGAAGCCAAAAACCGCGATGAAGTTATCTGGGAAGCCGCTGACCTTCTTTACTTTTCTACAGTCTTAATGACCCGCGCAGGCGTAACCGTGCAGGAAGTATTAAACGAACTTGATCGCAGGCACAAAAAATGAGCGAATATTTTAATGCGCGTACAAGAAATCTCTCCCCTTATGTCCCCGGCGAACAGCCTAAGGACAGAAAGTTTATAAAATTAAACACAAACGAAAACCCGTATCCGCCGTCGCCTAGAGTAATCGAAGCGGTTAAAAATGCCGCTAACGAAGGTTTGCGCCTTTATCCCGACCCTGAATGTACGTCATTTCGCGAAGCTGTCGCCGCGCGTTATAAAGTAAAACTTGAACAGGTGTTTGCAGGTAACGGTTCTGATGAAATTCTCGCCTTTGCCTTCGGCGCGTTTTTTGAAAGCTATGAAAAAGACGGTAAAACGCCGCCTGTTCTTTTCCCGGATATTACCTACAGTTTTTATCCTGTATACGCAAAACTTTGGGATATTCCATTCCAGCCGGTTCCTTTGCGCGATGATTTTTCCATTAACATAGAAGATTATAAAATATCCGCAGGCGGCGTTATACTCCCCAACCCGAACGCTCCTACGGGAATGCCTGTTCAGATAGATGACATTTTATCTCTCGCTCAATATCAGGATAAAAATAAAAAAGTTTTTATTATCGACGAAGCCTACGCCGCGTTCGGCGCTTCTTCTGCGGTTCCTTACATTAATAAGCATCCAAATCTGCTTACGGTGCATACGCTATCTAAGTCAGCATCTCTTGCGGGGCTTCGCGCGGGATTCGCAATCGGCAATGAAAAATTAATAGAAGCTCTCTGCCGTATTCGCGATTCTTTTAATTCCTACACAATGGACCGTCTAGCTCTCGCAGGCGCAAAAGCCGCAATCGAAGAAGCGGCATATTACGATGAAATAAACCGCCGCGTAATCGCAACACGGGAATGTGTAACAACAGCGTTACGCGCGTTAGATTTTGATGTTTTACCGTCAGCCGCAAATTTTATATTTATAAAACCGCCTAAAACAAGCGGCAAAGATTTTTTCGCCGCGCTCCGTGGAAAGGGAATTCTTGTGCGGCACTTCAATAAAGAAAGAATAGCGGATTATTTGCGCGTAAGCATCGGAACAGACGATGACATGGACATATTTATAAACGCATGTAAGGAGATTATATGCAGATAATTCAAAGTATAGATTTTGATACATATTGGAAAAATTCCATAAAGAAAACTGACGATATAAAAACTGAAAAAATTGTCAGAAAAATAATTAACGATGTGCGTGTGAACGGCGACAAAGCAATTAAAAAATACGCGAAAAAATTTGACAGATCTTCTCCTGAAAAATTGGAAACGCCGTTTTCAGAAGCAAAGCGCTCTCTTGAACAGCTTCGCGCTTCGGACCCCTCTTTGGCGCAGGCGATGGAATTGGCAGCGAGAAATATTAAACGCTTTTCAGAAAAACAAAAAGAACAGTTTGTAAACTTTGAATACGAAATGGAACCGGGAGTTATCACAGGGCAGCGCGTGATCCCCGTTCAAAAAGCGGTGATTTATATACCTGGCGGACGCTTTCCGCTTTTTTCTTCGCTCTTCATGTGCATGATTCCGGCTTTTTGCGCCGGCGTTGAAGAAGTGCTGCTTGTGTCCCCTCCCGGCAATGACGGTTTGCCGGACATAAAAATACTTGCCGCAGCGGCGATAGCGGCGCAGGTTATGAACGTAAATGAACAAAAGCTGCGCATTTTCGCTGTCGGCGGCGCGCAGGCAGTCGCCGCTTTTACATTCGGCACTGAATCAATACCGCGCGTTGATGTTATCGCGGGACCGGGAAGCAAATATGTCGCAACGGCAAAGAAACTGCTTTACGGCGAAGTTGGAATTGATTTTATCGCAGGTCCGACCGACGTGTTAGTAATTGCGGATGGAAAAACGGATAATGTTGAGCAGGCGGCGGAAATTGCCGCAGCCGACATGTTGGGGCAGGCTGAACATGATTCAGACGCGCGCGCAAGAGCGCTGGTTCCAAATAAAGAATTTGCGGATAAAATCATCGCTGCAATTGAAAAGCAGATAACGCAGCTTGCGAACGCGAAAACCGCGCGCGCATCGCTGGACGCAGGCGGCATTATAATAATTTATAAAGACAAAGAAGACGCGATTCGTATCGCAAATATAATCGCGCCCGAACACCTTGAATTGCAGGTACCGGATGAAGATACATGGATTCCACAATTAAAGAATTACGGCTCACTTTTTATCGGTTCTCTGTCGGCTGAAGCGTTAGGCGATTATTCTGCCGGAATTAACCACACATTGCCGACATCGCAGAGCGCGCGCTTCACAGGCGGCTTGTCGGTCAGGCATTTTATTAAAACTGTCACAACATTAAAATGTTCCAAAAGAGAAGGTTTTGAAAAAGTGCGTAACGCGGCAGAAACATTAGCGCGCGCCGAAGGCTTGGAAGCGCACGCATTAAGCGCAGCGAAAAGAAAATAAAAAAATCACAGAAAACAGTTTAGCGTTCTCTGTGATTTTCCCTTTGCGTTTGTTTTTCGTTTATTAGTTCAAATTCCCGCGTTTAATTTTCTTTGTTGTTGTCATTTCCATTGGTTTGTCAAGAATTGTAACCTTGTTGATTTTTTGGTACGGCTGTAACCTCTGGTTTACTTCCAGGATGATTGCGTCAATTCTGCTTTTTGTCGCCGCCGCGTCGGGGGTTTCTCCCTTTGCGTTTTTAAATTCGGCATTTGGATAAACAAGAGCTTCAATGCCCTCGGTTTTCATTTTTTCGTCAATCATGTAGCCGCGGACCAAAATTTGCTCGATTTCATCGAATAACTGGAATTCGTTTTCAATTTCTTCGGGATATACGTTCTTGCCGCCCTCGGTTACGATCATGTTCTTGCCGCGTCCTGTAAGGTACAGATAACCTTCGCTGTCCATGTATCCAAGGTCGCCTGTTTTCAGATAACCGTCATCTGTAAATGCCGCGGCAGTTTCTTCAGGCAGATTGTAATAGCCGCACATGACCATCGGTCCTTTAACAATTACTTCGCCTACGCCGCGCTCATCAGGATTGAGAATCTTCATGTCTACCTGCGGACATGGGCGGCCAACGCTGGTTTCTTTATACGCTTCAATCGGGTTAATGGCGATAATCGGCGATGTTTCCGTAAGCCCGTACCCCTGAACAAAGTCAATGCCGAGCTGATTGTATTTTCTAAAAACGCTTGGCGCCAGAGGTCCGCCTCCGCAGATACAGATGCGAACCGATGTAAGACTTGCTTTATCAAGAATAAACTTGAACATTTTTTTACCGGGATTAACTTTAAAAACTTTTTTTATAAAGCCTGAAATTCCCATAAGACAGGAAATAAGACCGTAGACGATCGGACCTTTTGCTTTTAATCCGCGGATGATCCCCGCGAGAACTTTGTTGAATAACATCGGAACGCCTAAAAGCATTGTTATCTGCGCTTCCTTTAAATCTTTTAAAATCTGCGACGTCACCATTCGTTTTCCGAATACAAGTTCCGCGCCTGTGGAAATCGTCTCGATAAAAACGGCGAGCATTGTATAGGCATGGTGGATCGGAAGGATGGCGTAAAAAACATCGGTATGTAAAACTATAAGCGGCGTTCCCTGCGCGAGATAAACATCCGATACAAGATTTTTATGCGTAAGAATTACTCCCTTTGGAATGCCCGTCGTTCCCGATGTAAAAAGAATCGCCGCGATATCGGTTTCTACCGCCTGCTCAATTTCCGCCTGAGGTCCGTCAAGATCATAAATGTAAGTTCCCACGCTGCTCTTTAAAGAAATAATCGATTCAAGCGCGCCTGCGTTTTTCGTGTAATGATCGAGTTTTTCTTCGTCGACAAAAAGAATGCGCGATCCTGATACTTTTAATAAAAGATCGGTTTCCTCAATTTTTAATTGGTGATCGATTGGAACGACAACGGCGCCTGCAAAAAGAATTCCAAGGTACGCGATTGTCCATTCGGGCGCGTTCTTTCCGGTAACGGCAATCCTGTCGCCTCGGCGGATGCCTTTGCTGTAAAGCCATCTGGCGACAGCTTCGATTTTTCTTAAGGATTCTGTGTAGTTAAGGCAAATTCTGTCAGGCTCGTAAATCGTAAAACACGGACGCTCAGGAAACCGGGAAACGGTTATCTTATACATTTCCGGCAATGTAGGCCATTGCCCCGTGAACACTTTACCCCTGTAATCTTTTAAAAATTCCCAAGGTTTTTCGGTATGCGGAACAGACATGTTATCCTCCAAATTAAATATAATTTTCTAGAGCTTATAATTAACCCTACGACATTATGACATAAAATGATAGATAGTTGCGCATACTTTATGTAACTTTTTTATTATTTATGATATATATAAGTAATGAAGATTTTGTTTAAAAAATGGGTATTTTTAGCCCTTAGTTTAGGCTTTTTTACGCTTTTTTCCTGCACCGCCAGGGTCGACGGTACATTGGCGGCAAATGGCTCCGCGGTTCTTACAATTAATATGTCTTTAGGGCAGCGGATAACATCTCTTATTCGATCCTTCTCCGCAGCCGGAGGTCAGCAGACAGATCAGGTGCTGGACGGCTCTTCAATCGCCAAATCGATGACAGGTTCTCCTGGAATTTCTTCCGTAACATTTCGCAACACATCAGCTTCCGCGGTTGAAGGACAGATAAGGATTTCCCATATCGGTGAATTTTTATCAGGCGGCAGTTTTATCATCTTTGAGCAGAAAAATTCAGGCGGACGGTGCGTCATCAATTTGAACCGCGAAAACGCTCAGGCGGTACTCGCAAACCTTTCCTCTGAAATTACCGATTACCTTGTCGCCATACTCGCTCCGATCGCGATAGACGATGAAATGACCAAAACCGAATACCTTGATCTTGTTACTTCTTTTTACAGCAAAGTGGTAAGCGACGAAATTGCCTCTTCCAGAATCCGCGCGTCAATCGACTTTCCCGCAAATATAACCGCCGTCAAAGGCGGCACCTCTTCAGGCCGAAAAGCAATCTTTGACATCCCCCTTGTTGATCTCCTGGTCCTTGAAACCCCGCTAAACTACGAAGTCACCTGGTAGCTTGGATTTGTATTGCTTTTTTTGACAAAATTTTATAAAATGTCCGCATGGCAGCATTAACATTGGGCGAAAGAATCGCCGAAATCAGGAAAACTTATTCACTAAGTCGCGAAGTCCTGTCAGAACGCTCAGGCGTTACCGCGGACTTAATCTCTAAAATCGAAGACGACGGGCTGATCCCGGATCTGGCGCCGCTCATTAAAATATCCAGAGGGTTGGGCGTACGTCTAGGCACGCTTCTTGACGATCACGAACAGCTGGGACCTGTTATCTGCAGAGCGGGAGACGCTTCTGCCTCAAGTCGTTTTAAAACAGGACTTCCAGAAGGGACTGCAATAGACAAAGGTCATCACGGCATGAGTTTCTTCGCGCTTGCCGCCGATAAAACCGGACGGCACATGGAGCCTTTCATCGTTGTGATCGAGCCTGACGCAAAGCAGGAAAAGTCCGCGCACGAAGGCGAGGAATTTATCTATGTAATGGAAGGAACACTCGCGCTTGAATACGGCAACGACAAGGAAACATTAAAAACAGGCGACACTGTTTATTACGATTCGATTGTGCCGCATAAAGTATTTTCTGCGGACAGCAATCCCGTAAAAATAATAGCGGTCATTTACACGCCTGTTTAATTATTTATTATAGAGGGAAATAAAATGGAATATATAGAGAAAACTCTCAGTCAGGTATTGCGCGATAAAACCAAGGCGCATCCCGATCACGACTTTCTTGTTTACGCCGATCGCAACTTGCGTTTCACGTACATGGAATTCGATAAAAGAGTGGATGATTTCGCGAAGGGTTTGCTGAGCATGGGCGTAAAAAAGGGTGACCATGTCGGCATTTGGGCGACAAATGTTCCTGACTGGAACACGGTGCTTTTTGCCTGTGCAAGAATAGGCGCTGTTTTGGTTACGATCAACACAGGTTATAAAACCCATGAGCTTGAGTTTGTGTTAAAACAGTCGGACATGGTTTGCCTGTGCCTTACAAACGGCTGGCGCGATTCTGATTATATCGCGATGACAAACGAGCTTGTGCCTGAATTAAAAACAGCCCAAAGAGGATACATCAATTCAGAAAATTTTCCTTTCTTAAAATATGTTGTGCATATTGGTCAGCAGAAACACAGGGGGATGTTCAGTTTCAATGAGCTTTTGCTTCTGGGACAGCACAGTGATTCAGCTCAGATGCTTGAAATCGAAGCTTCGCTGGATACCAACGATGTTGTGAACATGCAGTACACATCAGGCACAACAGGTTTCCCGAAAGGCGTAATGCTTACCCACAGGAACATTTTGAATAACGGTCTTGGTATCGGTGACAACCAGCGTTTAACGGAAAAAGACATTGTGTGTCTGCCCGTTCCGCTGTTCCACTGTTTCGGTCTTGTGCTCGGCATGATGGCGATTATTACCCACGGATCAACTGCCGCTCTTGTCGAGTGGTTCGATCCGTTACTTGTGCTTGCGACAATTCAAAAAGAAAAGTGTACGGCGGTTTATGGAGTGCCTACAATGTTTATCGCCGAGCTAAATCACCCCATGTTTAAAATGTTCGATCTTTCAAGCCTTCGCACCGGCATCATGGCTGGATCTCCCTGTCCAATCGAAACAATGCGCCAGGTAATCGATCAAATGTACATGAAAGAAGTTACAATCTGTTACGGACTTACAGAATCATCTCCCGTGATGACTCAAACGCGTTACGACGACGACATTATAGTTAAAGTAGAAACTGTAGGTCGAATGTTACCCGGCGTCGAAGTAACAATCCGAAACCCCGAAACAGGTGAAGAATGTTCTGACGGCGTTCACGGCGAGTTCTGCTGCCGCGGCTATAATACAATGAAAGGTTACTACAAAATGCCTGAGGCAACCGCCGCGTGTATCGATAAAAACGGCTGGCTTCACTCGGGAGACCAGGGTATTAAAGATGCGAACGGCAATTTTAAAGTTACGGGGCGCATAAAAGACTTAATTATCCGAGGGGGAGAGAACATCTCGCCTAAGGAAGTGGAAGACTTTTTATACACAATGCCGGGTGTCAAGGACGTGCAGGTCGCGGGAATTGCAAGCGAGAAATACGGCGAAGAAGTTGGAGCTTTTGTCGTTCTAAAACCGGGCGTAACCATGACCGAAGAAGATGTGCGCGATTACTGCCGCGACAAAATCGGAAGGTATAAAATCCCCAAATACGTTTTCTTTGTAGACGGTTATCCTCTTACATCATCGGGCAAGATTCAAAAGTACCTGTTACGCGAAATGGGGAACAAGATTGTCGCCGAGCGAAAAGGCTAGATTTTTTCTTTCCTGTTGTTTTTTTCGCATATTTAAGGTATTATTAAGATATGGGAATAAAATATATTTATTTAATATTTATAACTCATATTTTTACATTTGTTTTTACGCCCAATCTGTTCGCAAGCGGGGTTTTACAGCAGTCCGCGCATGACGATCGCGTCTGGTTTGTTTCGGGAGAGGGCGCGGCTGTAACAGGCAGCGATCTGAATCCGGGGACAGCGGACAGACCTCTCTCTTCGGTGCAAAAAGCGCTTACCCTGATTAGAGATGCTTACGCGGAGGAGTCTTTTAAAACCGCTGTTATCAGAATAGACGGCAAAGTTTCCAATATCGAAAATAAACCTATGGTTCTGGGATTGGCTGTCATTCAGGGCAAAGGAGCGTATCCATCTGTTATTTTACGCGGCTCATCTGATCCAAGACAGATAGACACTCTTGATGCCAAAGGTTTTGGGCGGGTGCTTTATATCGAAGATGGAAATAACGTGACAATAGAAAATCTTACATTGACAGGCGGCGCGGCAAACGCAGGCGCGGGCGTTTTTGTGTCAGGCAGCCGATTTACAGTCGGTAAAAATTCTTTTGTGCAGAACAACGAGGGCTCTTTCGGCGGGGGCGTCTGTATCGAAGAAGAGGGAACTCTTATTATTCACGGAAGCGTTAAGGACAACAAGGCAGATAACGGCGCAGGAGCCGCGCTCCGAGGGAAAGCAGTTATCGAAATATACGGAACCGTCAGCGGAAATTATGCAGCGTCTTATGGCGGAGGCGTTCTTTTAGACGGAGCGGAAGGAATTATAAGCGGCGGAACAATAATCGGCAATACGGCACAGCGCGGTTCCGGCGGCGGCATTTTTATTCAAGGCGGAGACGCTGTTCTTGTTATAAACCGCGCTGATATTTCAGGCAACAAGGCGCAGTCAGGCGGCGGCATATTCGCCTGCGGCGAAGCGGGTATCCGCGTTTATTCATGCGTTATGCGAAATAATGACGCAAGGGCAGGCGGAGGCGCTGCGCTCTTGAACGCTTTGGCTGTGCTGCATGACGCCGATATCAGCGGCAATACAGCCGTAAACGGCGGCGGTATTCTTATTGCCGCAAGTTTCATGTCGATGTCGGGATGCGTTATTCAAAATAACAGCGTAACAAGTTCAGGCGGCGGAATTTTCGCGGGTATTGTTGACGAAGTGCCCGCGGAAATTATAATGTCAGACGGAGAGATAAAAGATAACGAAGCCGAAATTTCAGGCGGCGGAATATATGTGATGAACAGCACGTTTAATATGACAGGTAACAGCGTTATTCGAAACAATTCCGCTGTAAACGGCGGCGGAATTTACGCGACTGTTAGAGATAATATCAATATAAGCGATAACGCGCAGATAGAAGGGAATACGGCTAAAAACGGAAGCGATTTTTATATAATCAATGACAATAATCATCCGCAGAGCGGTTCTCTGGCGGACGATGCCGGTTAACAAATCAGGTTTCGTGTTTTTGAATCGGGCTGTGCTGGCATCCCATTGAATTGCCTATTACTACCTTTCCGCAGTAAATGCATTTGCTTGCGCCGTGTCCGTGGACGTGTTTGCGCGTAGGCGTTTGAAGACAGCCGTTGCCGTAACCGGATTTGCCGCAATACATACATCTTTTTTCGTCTGTTTTGTGTTTATGAAGTCCGTTAACGCTTTTTGGACAGCCCGGACCGAATTTTGTCGATCCGCAGAGTTCACATTTGGTCATAAAAACCGCCTATTTACTTGAATATGAGATATTATCGGCGATTCTGCCTTTTTTCTTGATTGTAAGACTTTTTCCGGTCTTTAGCGGAAAACTTCTACGCGGTTTCTGCCCAAATCTTTTGCTTTTCTAAGAGCGCTGTCGGAAATTTCGATAAGGTCTTCAGTTGTGCTGGCATGAACCGGAGCTATCGCTATTCCAATGCTGGTCCGCGTTGTTATTAAAACATTTTCATTTGCTCCAGGAGCCGCGGGGACTTCAACCTCTCTGCTTGCGATATTTTCCCTGATCCTTTCCGCTACCCTCGCCGCATCCCCCTTGTCCGTATCGGGAAGAAGAACCGCAAACTCATCCCCGGAAAGCCGCGCCGGAATGTCGCCGGGGCGCAGACAGGATCGGATAGCTTGTGCGGAAGAATTAATTACAAGGTCTCCTGCCTTTGTGCCGTGTCTGTCATTTATTCCGTGAATCCTGTCAAGATCCATCATTAATAATGACATAATGCGGAAGTTCATCGAAGAATTGTTAAAGCGCTCTTTAATCGAGTCTTCAAGAAAACGTCTGTTGTAAAGACCTGTCATCTCGTCTGTGATTGCCCTTCGCCGCGCTGCTTCGCCCCAGCGGATCAGGTCGCTGTAGGATTTTGACGATTGATCCAGCCACAAATTCTGCACAACGCTTATCGAGCGCAGTATTTTACAGCCGATCTCGGGGTGCCATACAATTACCTTGTAAAAATCGATAGAGCGGAATATCAGCACTATGGAATCATCAGCCGCTTTTATCGTCGCCGATCTCGGCTCGTGAGCAATGATTGACATTTCGCCGAAAAAGTCGCCCTGCTTTATATCAAACAGCCACCTTTGAGTTCCGTCAGACTGAGATCCAAAAGCGTTCAAGGCGCCGGATAAAAGGACAAACATATCAAGTCCGTGATCGCCTTCTTTAAATATAAGATCGTCTTTTTTAAACTGAAACGGTTTAATAAATTTCGCCACTGTTCTAAATTCTTCATCGGTAAGACCGGAAAAAAGAGGCGTATCTTTTGCCGAATACGCGATAGCCATTGTCAATTCGGCGGCTAAATCATTTTTCAAGATTTGCCTCCGTTTTTGAATAATGCACTATCCTGTTTCCGCCGCCGCGCCAGTTATCCAAAAGAGAGCTGTAGTTGCCGATAAAAAGGCTGTCCCATTCAGGATCATCCTGAGGCCATACAGCCCATGATACTGTCGCGGTAAAATCAAAGGCGGGAATATCGTCCTTTGCCGGAACGCTTTCCATTTCCTTTATTGCAACCGCAAGTTCATGCGAGATTAACTCCGCCTGTGAAGAGCCGAAATTGTTAAAAATTAATCCCACTTCGTTGCTTTTAAAACGCATGGGCCAGCCGTGCCCGATATGGCGCGTCATATTTTTTAGGATAACCGCTATCCTTATCATCGCCTCATCCCCGGCGCTGTGCCCGCGCGAATCGACAAGAATTTTAAACCTGTCCGGTTTAATTATAATTAATGTTGACGGATCTTTTAAAACGCCGGTGATTTCATCGGCGATAAGCGTCTGCTTCCATAATCCAGTGCCGGGATCTTCATAAGCTCTCCTGTGAAGCTCCTGCACCCACGACATGTTGTTTAATATCAATTTGCGCGTTGATTTGATGCGCCCAGTCATCATTACGATCGCGTTTAAAAGGATACTGCATACCGACTGCGGATCCTCCTGCGCAAGCGAATCCATTGTGTAACCGTCTTTGGGAAAGACTATAAGCTGCGAATCTTCGGCAGCTTCGGCGCACGCGTTGTACTGCGCGCCGCGGGCAAAGTCAAAATCGCCGATTGTATCCCCTGCGGTAAAGCGCGCCATCTCTTCTTCGCTGCCGTCGTCATTTTTATTAAAAACCCGAATTTCACCGCTTGTTAAATAAAAAAACCGGGATGCTTTTTCCCCGGACGAGAATAATGGCTTGTTCTTATTAAGATTCAGCGATCCGCAGTGAGAGATAATAAAGTCCATCTCATACTGTTTAAGGCTGGAAAAAAGCTCCGCTTCCCTAATAGACCCCAAATCAATATCGGCAGCGCCCATATCGAAATTATGCTCTTATTTGTAAGAAATGTCGAGCTGTTACCTTGTATTAATATCGATCTTTTGGTAAACTAAAGTAGTTATAAAACAGCAGCATCGGATTATTGGATGTTGAGTATTGGATATTTAATGTTGGATAACTATAACATTGGGGGTATTTATGACCGTAACAGAAGCGGTTTCTCTTTTAGAAGGTGAGATTTTTTGCGGCAAGGAGAATGGGGATCGGGAGATTCTATCCGCCTGCGGAGCTGATTTAATGAGTGATGTAATGGCCTTTGTAAAGGAAAGGGTACTGCTGTTAACCGGTCTTGTTAACCCTCAGGTTATCAGAACCGCCGAACTTTTAGACATTCACGCAATCATTTTTGTACGCGGAAAAAACCCGTCCGCCGACATGATAGACATGGCAATTGAATCCGACATTATTCTTGGCGGCACCAAATTACCCATGTTCGTCTCCTGCGGCAAACTTTACGAAGCCGGTCTAAGACAGGGCGGCACCCGTCAGATTTAATCCATTAATAACTGGTGTACAGAAACCCTCACCCGGAAAAATCCGCGCTAATTCGTGGTCCCTGTTTCCCATGTTATGAATCCCATACCCTTCTTTGAAGCGCTTTTATTAAAGCGTTAAGGTCTATGCCGTTTTCGCGTCCATGGGGAAGCAGCTCTTCCGCGTCGGCTGTAAGTTTGAAGGGACGTCTTCCAATGTGTTCGGGGTAATGAGCGTCTGATCCTGTTATTAACGGATAATTGTATGTGTTTAAAAGCGGGGAAGTAAGATCCCCGAATCTCGAAAGGGGAGGAATGCGCACACATTCTATCGCAGCCCATGAACCCTGCACTACAACGCCAAGCTGGCTTGTCATGGAAAATGCGGGACGATCAATATGAGCGGGGATTACAATGCCGCTGTATTCGTCAGCTTTTGCCGCAAGAGCGTCCACGCCGATGTTTGCGGCGTTCGGCAGAAAATATTCAACCTCTCCCAAAATGTTATCGTCTTCATCGACATAAACCTGATCGCCTGTTTTTTCAGGATTGTTAAGATACGGCGTTATGATTGAATAGATAAAATCGCCAAAAGCCATCGCGGCTTCCAGTTCCGAAAAAAGCGTTACCATGTGAATTTCTTCCTGTGTGGTCACTTCCATCCCGTACAACGGAATGATCCCTAACCGCTTGCAATGAAAACTAAAGGCAGGACCGTTGAGGCTTGAGTTGTGATCCGTTAACGCAAGAATCTCGATATTTTTCGCCGCCGCAGTTTCTGCTAGCACACGGGGAGACAGTTCCAATGATCCGCAGGGTGACAGGCATGAATGATTGTGAAAATCTGCAAGCATAGGCTCATGCTTTGTTGATGGCAGCGTAGAGTTTGCCGGAGACGGTAAACTGGTTTTCTTTTGTCCTGATAACTGCGATGCCTTCGTCTTTGGCTGTTTCAAGCATTTCGTTATCCTGTACGGGGCGGTTGTTGCAGATAATTACCAAAGAAACATTTACAAGGGTAGAAACCGCTATCGTGTTCTTATGCGCCTGAATTGTGATAAGAGCGCCGCCTTCTTTCGCGTTTGCCATTACATCGGAAAGAAGATCCGAAGTATACGCGCCTGTAAGCGGAAGGTCTTCAAATTGATCCTGTAAAATTTCCGCTCCCAGCATTTCCGCAGCTTCGCGTATGGTCATACACACTCCTTATAGCGGTGAAATACCCGACTCCTGTTTCGGCGAATGAATAAAAATCACCGATCGCACGGTTGTGCCTTCTCCCAATTTGGAATTAATTGTGAACTCATCGCTGACTCGTTTTGTGTTTGCAAGCCCCATGCCGGCGCCGAAACCAAAGGAGCGCACCATTTCGCTTGCGGTGGAATATCCTTCCTGCAGAGCCAGCGTCAGGTTTTCAATGCCGGGACCCGTATCGGCTGCGACAATGATCACCTTGTCAGGCTGTATGGAACAGCTAATCGTTCCTCCGTTTGAATGAACAACCTGATTTATTTCCAATTCGTAGCTCGCTACCGCTACGCGTCTTATTAACTGCGTATCTATGTTAAGCGATTTTAAAGCTTTTTTTATTTCCGTAGAAGCGCGTCCGGCTTTTTCAAAATCCAGTTTTGTCGTGGCAAATTCCATTTCCGAATATCCTACCCTTGATGAATTTTTCTGATGTGATTTTTCCAGACGAAGCACTTCCCGGTTCATTTCCACAAGCAGCGTTCTGATTACGTCGTTGGAAGTCAGAATCCCCACCAGTTCTTTTTTTTGGTTTATAACAGGGTAACGGCTGAAGCGGTACTTGTTAAAAAAAGAGATCGCGAATGAAAGCGGCATTTCCTCTTCAAGCACAATAAGTTCTCTTGTCATTTTTTCTTCTGCCGGAGCATTTATACAGTCGTTATTAAGGGCGGTAATTATATCTTCTATAGAGATTAATCCCAAAAGCTCGCTGCCTTCGGTGATCGGAACCCCTGTAATGTAATTTTCCCGCATGAGCGCCTGAATATGCAAAAGGGTGTCGGTCTTTCTTGCGGTTATCACCGCCGAGGTCATTACATCCTTTACCTTTAACTGATAGATTAAATCCAGCACTACCGAAGGAGAATCATCGGTATTGATGGGGATCGAAGTCGGTTCAGTCACACGCTTACCTTTGAGCCAAGCTGTAAAATCAAAGTCATATTAGAAGAATAAACCATAAAACCAGCCGATTCAAGTGGGCTACGGGCTAGGTGTCAGTCACCCATACTACATATGGTGTAGTTAAATTTCTTTTATACGCTATTAGTAGCGTACGATGCTGGCATTGTAGGTGACTGACACCATTTTACCCCCTAAATTCCCCTATTGCAAAATTCCCAAATTCTGAATATAATGGCATAAAACTATCTCTTTGGAGGTTTTCATGGCTCAAACGCAGAAGGAAGAGATTGCATTTCCTCAAGAATTGCTCTCTTTTATAGAAGAATGGAAGGTAAAACCGGGGAGTCTAATCATGATTCTCCATAAAACTCAGGAACATTTCGGATTTATATCCCGCCCTGCCGCTGAAAGGCTGTCAATATTGACAGGGATTTCCCTTGCCCGTATTTACGGGGTAGTCACTTTTTATCATTTCTTTAAAACGACTAAACCAGGAAAGCATAAGATTTCTATTTGCCTTGGGACTGCCTGTTATTTGAAAGGTGCTCAGGACATGCTCGATGAAGCGCGCAAAATCCTCGGGCTCGAGCCTAACGGCGTAACCGAAGACGGTCAATTTTCAATCGACCCTGTCCGCTGCGTAGGCTGCTGCGGTCTCGCTCCGGTACTAACGGTCGGTTCCGATACTTTCGGCAAAATTACCAAGGATATGATCCCCGGTATCATCGCCAAATATCAGAATGTTTAGCAATGCATTTTTCGTTAGCTGACCTTGTTACCGATATTACGCAGAACGCCATTGAGGCGGGAGCAAGTACGGTTGAACTTGATGTCAGCGAATCTGATAAGGAGTTCCGTTTCCTTGTTAAAGACAACGGCAAGGGAATGACAGAGGAGGAGTTGAAAAGGGCGATTGACCCCTTTGTGACCGACGGAATCAAGCACCCGAACCGCAAGGTTGGTTTGGGGCTTCCCTTCCTGATTCAAACCGCAGAGCAGTCAGGCGGCGGATCGGATATAAAATCCGAAAAGGGAAAAGGGACAACGGTAAGCGCGTGGTTCGATAAAAATAATTTTGATATTCCGCCGACAGGTGATGTCGCGGGAATGTTCAGAACAATATTGATGTTTGAAAGCGAAGCGGAAGTAATTATCCGCCGTAAGATGAAAGACGATGAGTACGAAATTAAAAAGTCGGAACTTATCGATACAATAGGAGAACTTAATAACGCAAGTTCTCTGGTATTGTTAAAGCAGTATTTGGAATCGTTAGAAAGCGATGATTAGGGGCGCTGTGTTCCCCAATCCTTAAAAATTAGGAGTGATGTTATGGCAAAGATGAGTCTTGATGATTTAAAAAAACTGAGGGATGAAAAAAAAGGCGATATGCGAAAGCGTGAAGCTGACGGCAAGGCAATTCAGGTTATTGTCGGCATGGGAACATGCGGTATCGC
>Ga0209755_10003106_pt1 | contig 21302 bp, 22 predicted proteins | sample TergutCo191P1_FD_187301 | JGI IMG/M metagenome (GOLD analysis project Ga0209755, IMG submission 187301) | Cornitermes sp. P1 segment gut microbial communities from Petit-Saut dam, French Guiana - Co191P1 (SPAdes) (version 2) | ecosystem: Host-associated > Arthropoda: Insects > Digestive system...
TGTGCGCTCAGCTTACGAAGGGAATTTCGGTGAAGAACCCGAAACTTACCGAAGCAAGATGAGCGCACGCCCCCTATTTGGCCGGGAATGGTTAGGTATTGCAGAAAAATATTTAATATGCAACAAAACCCGCGAAATGTCATTGACATTTCGCAGATTTTGTTGTATTGTTTTCTTAATCATGAACAAATTATGAACAAAAAGCAGGAGCAATTCACAACGGCATGACCGTAAATTTAATTTTTGGGAGGACGAAAACATGAGTGAATCCAAATGCCCGGTAACGGGACACAGCGGCGCAAGACCTGACTTTACAAAAGGAACAAGAAATAAAGACTGGTGGCCAGATCAGCTCGATTTAGGAGTTTTGCACCAGAACTCCTGCGCAGGCAACCCAATGGGATGTGAGTTTAATTACATTGAAGAGTTCAAAAAGCTCGACTTAGAAGCCCTGAAGAGCGACCTGAAGGCTTTAATGACCGACTCAAAAGACTGGTGGCCTGCCGACTATGGGCATTATGGACCTTTCTTTATCCGAATGGCCTGGCACAGCGCAGGTACATACCGCACAATCGACGGCCGGGGCGGCGCCCGCGACGGCACACAGAGATTTGCCCCGCTCAATAGCTGGCCTGACAACGTCAACCTTGACAAAGCCAGAAGGCTCCTTTGGCCTATTAAGAAAAAATATGGCAGCAAAATTTCATGGGCAGATTTAATGATTTTGGCAGGCAACATGGCTATTGAGGACATGGGCTGTAAGCTAATAGGCTTTGCCGGCGGGCGTGAGGACGTCTGGGAAGCACAGGAGGATATCTACTGGGGCTCCGAAACCACCTGGCTTGACGGCGAAGTTAGATATGACGAGGGCAGAAAGCTCGACAGCCCTCTGGCTGCCGTACAGATGGGGCTTATCTACGTCAATCCCGAAGGCCCCAACGGCCAGCCTATTCCGGCTGAATCTGCAAAGGACGTCCGCGAAACATTTGGCCGTATGGCTATGAATGATGAGGAAACAGTCGCCCTCATCGCCGGCGGCCACACCTTCGGCAAAGCTCACGGCGCAGGCCCTGCAACACACGTAGGCCCCGAACCCGAAGGTGCTCCAATTGAAGAACAGGGCTTTGGCTGGAAGAGCAGCTTCGGCAAAGGCCATTCTGAGGACACCATAAGCAGCGGCATTGAAGGGGCTTGGAAACCCGAGCCTACCAAATGGAATATGGGCTACCTCAAAGTCATGCTCAAATATGAGTGGGAGCTTCTAAAGAGCCCCGCAGGCGCATATATCTGGCTTGCAAAAGATGTGGAAGACGAGGACATGGTAGTAGACGCTTTTGATCCAAACAAAAAGCACCGCCCCATGATGACCACTGCCGACTTATCAATCAAATTTGATCCAATTTATGAAAAAATTGCCCAAGACTACTTAGCAAATCCTGACAAATTCCACGCAGCATTTGCCAGAGCTTGGTTTAAGCTGACTCACAAAGACATGGGGCCAAACACCCTTTATTTCGGTGCAGACGTACCCAAAGAAGACTTTATCTGGCAGGATGTTATTCCAAAATGCGAATACGTCATCAGCGACACAGACGTTGCAGACCTTAAAAGCAAAATCGCAGCTTCCGGCCTGACTTCGCAGCAGCTCATCAAAACCGCATGGGCAAGCGCCTCTACATTTAGGGGTTCAGACCGCCGCGGCGGAGCAAACGGAGCCCGCATTAAGCTAGACCCGCAAATTTCTTGGGACGTCAACGAACCAGATAAGCTCAAGCCCGTACTGGCAAAGTATGAGGAAATTCAAAAGGCCTTCTGCAAGGATGGCTGCAACTGCGGCTGCTGCGTTTCCTTGGCCGACCTAATCGTCTTAGGCGGTGCGGTAGGCATAGAGATGGCAGCCAAAGCAGCAGGCGCTGAGCTCACAGTCCCCTTCTGCCCCGGCCGCATGGATGCCACGCAGGAGCAAACTGATGTAACGTCATTTAAGGTTTTGGAACCCGTGCATGATGGCTTTAGAAACTATCAAAAGCGCACATTCTCCACCCGCCCCGAAGAGCTTCTCGTGGATAAGGCTCAGCTCCTCCAGCTTACCGCCCCCGAAATGACTGTCCTTCTAGGCGGCCTGAGGGTTCTGGATGTAAACTACGGCGGCTCCCAAAACGGAGTGTTCACAGATAAACCCGGAGCCTTGACCACCGACTTCTTCGTAAATCTGCTGTGCATGGAAACCGAGTGGAAAACCACCGATGACAAGAACCTCTTTAACGGAGTGTGCAGAAAGTCTGGCAAGCAACTGTGGACGGCTACTAGAACGGATCTTATTTTCGGCTCAAATTCCCAGCTTCGCGCAATTGCCGAAGTCTACGCCAGCGATGATGCCAAAGAAAAGTTTTACAAGGATTTCGTCGAGGCCTGGAACAAAGTAATGAACGCCGACAGATTTGATGTAGCTTGCTGCTGCAAATAAGCTATAAGATATTGACCACAAATGAGGCAGGGCTTTTTCCTGCCTCATTTTGCTACACGCCCGCTGCGCTCATCACATTTTCAAAGCGGTTCTTATTGTTTCAATATTCGATAACGAAACATCCAGCATAGTTGCGATTCTGTACGGAGGCTGACCCTTAAAAAGAAGTTTCGCTATCTCAGCGCCCAGCTCCACCCCTAGCTCTTTCCCCTCTTCTATCCCCCGCTTCATTGCAGCTTCATCCATTTCTTTAGTCCACAGGCTTCTAATAACTTCACCCATTTTTATATCCCCCTCCCTGTTTGCCTTAACAAAACAAAATTCAATTGCAGCTTCGCGCACTAGGCTGTTTAGCTGTAAAAACGATTCCGATTCCGTGTTGATTCCCAAGAACTTATCTGCCGTTTTCCCGCTATAGACCCCATTGCTTAAAATCGCCAAATACTCCCTCAATTTTCTGCTGGTTATGCTGCGCCACTGCGCGGCATTTACTGCAACCAGCTTAAGCAGCTCCTCACTGGGATGCAGTAAAGAACCTTCCAGCGAGGCCTCTTCAATGACATCGGTATAGCTATTGTCCTCGTAAATAACTATTGATATAGTAGGCTGTAGCTCACTATGCGACCTGCTTTGTTTTAGCGGCGTGCTGTAGGCCATGCAACCGTAGAGCAAGTGCCTCTTAGATGAAAAGCCCTGAGTTATCCGCTGAGCTTCCAAATCCCTTGAGCCTCCTGAGGTTTTCCTAAAGGCGTCAATGCGGATTTTCTTGCCGCTCACCGACAAGAAGGGCACGCCGTCAGCCATCTTTATTTCACCTGGCGGCAGCACTATTCCCAGCACCATCTCCGCTACCAGCCGAAAGTTCTCCTCCGATTCAAGGAATTTATTAAACACCCCACTTTCCAGCGGCGAAATCGACTCAACATATTCGCGGGCCAGCTCACCGGTTATGCACTCCCCTGCTTCTTCCCAGTTCATCTCCCTTATTTTTGCTTCTAACACAGGCTGCACCATCCTCCCATTTTATGATTTATTGCGTGGTCACCCTAAGAATCATACCACCAAGATGAAGGCTTGTCATTAATCGTTTGTTTACACATTTAGGCGGCCAAATTGTGATTTTTTCACCACTGCAAATTGGCGCCAAAATGCCATTTCATCCAGTAATGAAGCCAGCGGCATTAAACTTTCCCCATCCCCCATATTTTGGTGAAAATTCTACATTTTACAAACAAAATTCACCATTTGAAAAATCTGAATTTTTGGGGTTTTCTAAAATTAACAGCATCACAGCCACCATCCAGGACGGAAGCATACCAACATTAGGCGCAGCCCCATTCGCTCAAGACGGCATGCAAGAGCAGTTACAATAGGTCTGTTGGAGATAAAAACTCAATTGACACACCCTACAATGTGGGGTATTATAATGATAGGAGTGAGTTTGCGTAATGAAGCGTGAATTTGTTATGACGGAATGGTTTGATCAATCATGGAGCGGGCTTAAATTAACAGATGAGCATCTGCTAGAACTCCAAAGTGAGTTGATGAATAATCCTCAAAGCGGCACAGTAATGAGAGGTACAGGCGGATTTCGCAAAATGAGATTTGCACTTCCCGGAAGAGGGAAAAGTAGCAGCGTCCGCATAGTCTACATAGACATTTCAAAATTTGAAACGGTATACCTTATGTTAGCTTACCCAAAAAGCGAAAAGGATTCACTAAGCCAAAGCGAGTGTAACGAGCTAAAGAAAATTTCAGAAAACATAAAAAACAACCTATCTAAGCGAAAAGGAAAGGTGATAAAGCATGGCTGAATTAACATTTGGTGCAAAACTAATAAAAAGCGCAAAACAAGCCCAGGCACATTCCAAGGGAAATAAAAAACTCAGGACAAACACCATTGAGATACTGCCTGTGCCAAAATATGAACCAGCACAAATAAAAGCCATTCGTGTACGGTTAGGAGTGACACAAGGGCTTATGGGCGGAATTATCGGAGTGTCAACAAAGACAATTGAATCATGGGAATCAGGCTACAGAAAACCAAGCTCCACAGCCCTGCGGATACTGGCTGAACTTGACACTAATCCGGAATATTTCAACAAAATCACCAACTCGGATAAGAACGTCAACTTTCTAACTACCTCAGTTTAACCGGCCACCCGTTCCCCTATGTGCCGTCCAGTATTCTGCCCTTGCGCGTAGTCTTCTGAGCATCAAAAAAGCAAGCGGGATTTTCTTCTCCCGCTTGCTTTTTGTGTAAGTAATGTGCCCTGGTGGCGCATAGCGCCTGATGGATATATCCGTCTGATTCTAAAGTTTCTACAGCTGACTAAGCTCTTAGATATTTAGGCCTCTGATAAACCACTCGTAGCGCCTGATGGCTCCAAAGAGTTCCGCATCGGCTGCGCTGACCCTGATCTCTTGTAGGGCAACTTCTGTCTGAGCCTGCTCAAAGTCCACCCTTGACACCAGCCCGCGGTTAAAGCGGCGCTGTGTTTCTTCCAGTGTCTGCTCCAGCAGTTCCAGTTGTTCCTCGGCTAGTTCAAGGTTAGTCTGCCTGTCGGAAATAGCCCTGATTAGGCTTGCATGTCTTTGAGAAAGTGTGCGCTCTTCGTTCTCAAGGTTGTTGCGCGCCATCGCTTCTTGCCTTCTAGCATTTTCGCCCCACTGGCTGGTCTGCTCATTAATGTCCATCTCAGCGGTGCTTATAGCAACACTTGCATTTCTTGCAGATCTTAAATCCCGTGCCCTATCCCTGCTGCGCATGAAATCTCTTTCAGCTTCAGGGAGGTTTCCGATAACAAGGGGCGCGTCGAAGTTTCTGCCGAGCATTAAGTTTACTTGCCCCTTGAGGTTCTCAAGTTCATTTTCCATATTTGCGATGGCCGCTTCAAGCTGGGTGCGGTTGCTTCTGGCATTTTGAAGTGCGCGGGCCGTAACATGCCCTACTGCATGACGGCGCTCCATTAGAGCGATATTGCGGCTTAGCGAATCTAGATTTTCCCTAGTCTGATTCAGTTGATTGTTAAGTGTGTGGTAGCCCAGGTATAGGCTCTCAACACCCCATATAACTTGCCTGTTTGCAGCGTTTATCTGGGCTATAGACCTGGTGACTGAATTGCCGACAGGATCTGAGCTCATATGCTCAATTTGTGAGGATATCTGCATGATATCTCTCTCAGTTGCCGCCATATCGTTCATGAGCGACATTATGATGCCTTCCCTTACGGGGTCAGGCTGTTCAGGCTGCACTGCCATTATCTGAGCAAGCAGCGCACCGGTCTGTGCCTGCATGGCGATAAGCTGCCCCTGCCCTGCTACCATTGCATCAATAGCTCCGCCTTCGCCGCCGCCAGTCATTTCATGCAGGCCGGCTTCCGCAAGACGGTTATTGTCAATTATAGGATTATGGCGGCGCACAAGCTGTTCGATGTCGCCATGGTTGAGCCTGAGGCTCTGGGTATTATTAACTCTAGGCAAAGTGCTTGCCTCAGCCGCGGGCTGCGTAAAAGCAGCAACGGCAGTTACAACAATACACATAACCAAAATTGTGGAAATTATTCTCTTCATACATACCTCCTGAGAACGGATAGATAATATCCTATATCTTTAGTAAGTTTCTCCGAAGGTATATTACAACATGAACTTCAACTAAATCTCAACTATTTATTAAATTTTGTTGAAGTTCGGTTGAAGTTTGCATATATCATATGATACTGCAACTGCCGGGATGCTTATCTTCTCCCCCTGGACAGGGCGATAAGCCTAATCAGTTGCGCCAACGAAACTGCCAGCGCGCCTACGTATGTCATGGCGGCTGCCGAGAGGACTTTTTTTGCATCAGGCACTTCTTCCCTTGATAGCAGTGCAGTCTTATCCAAAATATTAATAGCCCGCCTTGAGGCGTTAAACTCCACCGGCAAAGTTACAAGCTGGAACAAAACAACTGCGCCAAATGCAATTATCCCCAAATTAATAAGTCCCGGCAAGCTCATTATCATGCCTATGAGCACCAGCGGCATCGCTAGTTTAGAACCTATATTAGTCATGGGTATAATCGCCGCACGCAGTTTCATGGGTGCATAGCTATGGGCGTACTGAATCGCGTGCCCTGCCTCATGAGCCGCAACGCCTACAGCGGCAACAGAGGTGTTGTCATGGACACTATCTGATAGGCGGATGACATTTGTGCGCGGGTCAAAGTGGTCAGTGAGGGTGCCCGGCACTCTCTCCACCACCACGTTTGTTATTCCTGCGTCCCTCAAAACTGCAATAGCGGCCTGAGCTCCGGTAATCCTCTTGGCTGTGGGCTGCTGAGAATATTTTTTGAACCTGCTTGTCACCTGATGCTGCGCCCACATGGCAAAACCCATTGCGGGCAGGACAAGTATCAGAAATAGCGGATCAAATGCTGCGTGTAAAAAATTCATACTTATACTTCCTCCTCTTCATTTTCTGAGAACACGGGTTCTTCAGCCCCGCCTTCGCTCTCCAGAGCCTCGGCATCGGCATCGGATTCCTCTGCGTTATTTGTGTATTCAATCAGCATCTGCTTAATTATAACCGCGATTGGAACCGCCAGGAACATTCCCGCCACGCCGAAGTACGCGCCGCCGATCAAAACGGCGATTATTACCAGAATAGGGCTGATTTTCAGTGATGATTTCATTATTCGCGGCTCAATGTAGTTGCCGTCTAGCTGCTGGAATATAAACAGCGGGATAATAACTTGAACCGCCAGGGTAAAGCCGCCTGTTATAATTGTTATGGCAGCTATCGTAATTACAGCGATAAGGGAACCGAGATATGGGATGAAGTTAAACACGCCTGCCAAAATACCTAGAAGCAGCGCATATGGCACATCGAAAATCAGAAGCATCGTCGTAACTACGACAAAGTTTATTATACTGTCAAGGCCCTTGCTGGCGATAAAGGTGAACAGAACTTTGTGGATTTGATCCATGTACCTGTTGACTCTGTTGCGCCTGACAGTATTATTTCTAAACAGAGCCTTGCTCATCGCTTTGAGAAACTTTCCGATTCTTTCGCGTTCAAGCAAAACATAAAGCGAAATTATAAGGCCCAGCACGATGTTTAGAAGCTGGCTTGCAAAGCTAATTATGCCCATCGCAAATGACTCAATTGTCGCAGCATTAAACACTTGGGCGAGCATAGCCCCCGCATTGTCCGTAACCACTTCCAAAACATCAAAATAAGCCCAAAACCCTTCCTCAGGAAGATTGTTTAGGAAGGACGTGACAAACGCCACATAGCCGGGTATGCTGGTGGCCAGGTCAAAGACGCTTGTAATGAGCACCGGCAATAAGAAACTGATTACCAGCACCAGTACGCCAAGCATGAAAACAAGGGTTAGCAAGGTAGCGAAAATCCTCGCCCGCTTCACTATAAACCCAACTTTGGTTTTGCGCATAAGGCGCTCAAAAAGCTGGTGGGGCATGTACAGGAAGTACGAAAATAAAATGCCGTACAAAAGCGGCGAAATAATGCTCAAAAACCTCATAATTTCCGAGGTGACGCTCGTGAAGTTGCCCATGAGGTTGTATATGAATAAGAGTATTACCGCCATGATAAACAGCGGAAACCATTTTGACCGCTCAAGATTAGATTTCATCGGCACCTCATTTCAATTTCAAAACATCAGTTATTACATCTGCCAAGCTAGTCCATTATATACAGTTGTTGTGCCATGCGCAAGTTAGTGTGCAACTTTTAATGTTTTTTTAATTAACTATATACGGCAACTAAGCATATGCTGTGGTATGATAGCTGCGCAAACTCAATAAGCGGGAGTATATATTAATTTTCTGTGAGGTATTCATTATGCGAGGTATCAAAATTGTTTCCATTATATGCTGGGTTGTAATTGCTATAACCGTTTTGGGCATAGTGGGCTGGTTTGTAACAGGCACCGTGTTCGGCATCAGGCCTGCTTGGATTGACAGGAACATGCCGTTTAGAACAGGCTTCGGCGGCACTGAAATCCTGGCCGGGCCTTTTAACACCGTAGGCAATGAGAGTTTCAGCCCCAGCGGCATTGATTCTTTGCATATTGACTGGATATCGGGCGGCATCACCATAAATCCCCATGGCGGCAATAATATTGAGGTGAGGGAGCTGGCTCAACGTGCTTTGCATGATGACGAGAGGTTTTTCACCCGCATTTCCGGCACAGCGCTCGAAATCAGCTTCTTAGACCCCGCCATAAGGGCACGGATCGGGCGCATGCCTCCCAAGAGGCTTGAGGTCATGGTCCCCTACGAGCTGGCTGCCAGTTTAAGCAGTTTGACAGTGGACTCCACCTCGGCTTCCGTGGATATCGACGGCCTGGTGGCCGATGGGTTTAACATAACTACTGTGGATGTCGGTTCAACCTCGGGCAGCGTTTCCCTGTCAAATATAAGCGCATACGAAATTGATGCCGGCTCAACCTCGGGGAGCATCCGCATCACCTCTGTAGCTGCCGGTGAGCTTTCAACGGACAGCACATCTGGTTCTGTAACTGTGCGTGAAACCCGCCTCACAGAACTGGATATCGACTCGACTTCAGGGGCTGTCAATGTCATAGATACTTCTGCGGCTACAATAGATATAAATTCCTCATCGGGTGCCGTAAGTGCAGCGGGCGCATTTGATTCCGCCTCAGTACGCACAACATCGGGAGCCATAAATATTGACAACAGTGCTGTGCTCTCATTTCTAAGCACACGCTCTTCCTCTGGAGCAATGAACCTCTCAGGAACATTTTACAACATAAGCGCCGACTCCACCTCCGGGGCAGTTAATATAAGAAGTATAATCGTACCGGCCTCAGTTAGGGTTCAAACCTCCTCCGGGAACGTCAACCTTTCCATTCCCAACGAAGGTGCTGTGACAGTGAGCCACACCTCCTCATCAGGCAGGTTTAACAACCAAATACCAGTAATTTCAGAGACCCACGGCGCCCAGTTCACTTTTACAACCACCAGCGGGAATGTGAACATACGTGAACTCGGATTTCCGCGCCAGCCCGAGTGGACTGCACCTACGACCAGCAGCGGGAATGCATACGGGAACTCGGATAGCGCAGACAGCGCAGGTAGCAGCTAACTCAACAGACAGCTCAGATAGCACAATATAGCAGCAGCGCAAACGGACAGGCCCCCCGAGCACTAGGGCCTGTCCGTTGTTTGTCCATTTCGTTTTTGCTCCGCTTTTGCTGCCAATTTACGCAGCCGAAAGAGGCCTGATGCCCTGCTTGGATCTGTGCGCTGTTTAGCCCCGGTTAATCTTATAGGCTATCTCCAAAATCTTCCCTGAACTTTGCCGCAAGTTTTTGTGGCCAGTCGCCTATTGGCGCAAGCCTGCCGAAGAAGAAGCGCAGCATCTTGGGTTCCTCTACGAATTTCAGGCCGCCAATCATGTCCCTGTTTTTGTGCAGCCAGCTTATGCGGTCTGCGGTGTACTTAACCTGTGAGAGGGTAAACACGCGCCTCGGCACAGCAATTCTCGCCAGTTCCATCTCTGCAAAAGGTTCCGTGCCATCAGGGTTGCGCTGCTCACTCATAGTGCCGCGCTCCATGCAGCGCACGCCGCTGGCTATATAAATTGATGTAGCCAGTGCCCCTGCGGGGTATTGTGCCTGCGGGATGTGTGAGCAGAACTCCATAGCATCTACGTGGCAGCCCAGCCCCCCGGGCGGGGTGACGACAGGCACGCCATTTTTTATTAGTTCATTACAGAGAGCCTCGACAATAATCGGGGTCTGGTTTATAACGTCAAAGTCCATCGTTTCTTGAAGCCCCACAGCCAGAGCCTCCATCTCCCTTACAGACATACCGCCGTAAGTCAAGAAGCCCTCGTAGAGAGGCACGAGTTCACGCATTTTAAGAAACAGTTCCTCATCGTGGCAGAGGATGCCGCCGCCCCTGGCTGAGCCTAACTTGCGTGCAGAGAAATAAACCACATCCATGAGCGAGGCAATTTCCCTTGTAATTTCCTTGATAGCCACATCCTTGTAAGCCGCATCGCGGACTTTTATAAAGTACAGATTGTCGCCCAAGAGGCTGGCGTCATAGACTAGCTTAATGCCTTCCGCACGGCAAATTTTTGAAACTTCACGCATATTGCCCATTGAAACAGGCTGCCCTCCGATAAGATTTGTGCCTGCCTCAATTCTTACAAATGCGATGTTCTCTTTGCCATTGCGCTTTATGGACTCCCTTAGCTTGTCAATGTCCAAGTCGCCCTTAAAGGGCAGGTCACTTTTTATTTTAAGGCCTTCATCTATTACAATTTCTTCAACGGAGCCTCCGTTGAGAGTTATGTGAGCCTTGGTTGTGGTGAAGTGGTAGTTCATTACAGTCACCTGTCCGGGCTTCACGAGAGTTTGGGAAATAATGTTCTCACATGCCCTGCCTTGGTGTGCAGGCAAGAAAAACTCCATGCCGAAAATATCTTTGAGCACAGCTTCCAGCCTGTAGAATGTCTCCGACCCGGCATAGCTGTCATCGGCCTGCATCATTGCGGCATACTGGTTTTGGCTCATAGCGTTTACACCGCTATCGGTAAGCATGTCCATGAACACATCACGGTTTTGAAGCAGAAATGTGTTAAACCCTGCCTCCTGCATGGCCGCAAGGCGGTCCTCCACAGGGATAAGGTTGACTTTTTGCACCATCCGCACCTTGTGCATTTCGAGGGGGATGTTCTCCCCTGACATAAATTTCACATTGTTCATTCTCTTGTTTCTCCCTTGTTTATTATTCTTGTTTCTTGCTGCAACAACTGCATAAAAAAGCCCTGAGCAAGTAAGGCCTTGCTCAGGGACGAGAATTCTTTCCCGCGGTACCACCCTGATTACAGTTCTAAGGAACCGTCACTCTATAGGGTCTAATAACCCCCATCCCCGTAACGTGGGGCATACGGATGTTCCTACTAAACTAGCTTTCAGAACATCAGCTCGGGAGTGTATTTCCAAACCGCCGACACCTGCTCACACCTTCCGCAGTATCTCTGTCTGCCGTTTCCGGCAATGTCGGTTATGATTTAGCTTTTTCTCCGTCATGGCTTTTCTCACGGAGATGACTTTAACACAGCAAAGCGTGAATGTCAATAGTTATTTTCAATAAATTATTTTTGCAGGAGTTTTGCTGGTTATGCTTTCTTTGCTTACAAAGCCATCCGTCGGACATGGGTGCTGCTCTGTGAAAAAGCGGGGCGGCCTACGTCAGTCACGTCTACCCTGGCATAGACTTGGAAGCCTGGACAAAATTTGTGTTCCAGGACTGCGGCCGCCCCACTTTCCCCCAGAGCAGCACCCACGTCCGACTAGCCTGGAAAGTGCAATTTCCGCTGCAGTTTATTGACAAAGATTATAAACTGTCGTAATCTACTTCTATTAGTTTGGAGGTGTTTCCATGTCTTATAAAAGATTTGGTATGATGCTTTCTTCAAGGCAACTTGAAATCTAGCAGAGGAAAAATGTATGATAAATGAAGAATGTGGGCGTAGAAAAGAAAAAGCAAGGCGTATTACCGTTTCTCTTAGATGGTATCACAAGGTTTTAATAGCCCTTATCTTATTCGCTATAGTGATGTTAATTGTGCTAAATATTGACACGGTGGGCAATGTCAGATATCTTCCAAATAGCATGGGGATGGTTGCCACCTCTCAGGCGAGAACTACCAGAGAGTTTGAAAATTACCTGAGTGGTTACGAATTTGAAAATGTTAAGGTGGCTCTTACCACTTTTTTTGAGGCAGGTATTACAGCACAAAATTTTCAGGAGATTGTCCGATTTGAAGAAAGCCCTTATCTGTTCCTTTTTGCCCCCGGCTATATTCGAGGGCCATTCTACAGGCCAAGAAACCCGGCAATTTTTTCATTCTTATTCATAGAGAGAGAAAATGGGAGGTTTTCCCCACTTAATAAGTGGACACAGGGAATTGAAGCATTGTTTTATGACGCAAGGGGGATGTGGCATGATGAGGACAGGGTTGCACGGGATATAGTGATAGCTCATGTTCAAGAAGAAATCACATCCAGAATCAATGGGTATCCAATATTTTACGGCGTTGGCGTAGGTAGCCCGCCTATCTCATTATCCATCTTGGGATATGAGCCAGACGCTATAATCCCATTTGAATTTGGCGGCGAGCATTATTTTTTCTGGTATTACCGTTTCGCTTCGGGATTTGGAGAACTATTGGCTGATAATATCGACATAACATCGTTATTTACGCTTGCTGAAGTCATTGAGCTATTTGATATTCAAGTTGTCCAATAAGCGTAAAGATAACGCATGTGACGCTGTTGACCCTCGCCAAATCAGAGTAATTGTAAAAACAGTATTGGAGAAAGATTTGATGAAACCTGAAAATATTAAGCGTTATATCACGGAGAAAACTAATCTACTGGTAAAAAAGAAGATTCAATCGTGGTTTGGGCTTACAGCAATTGTTATTGTTCTTAACTCAATATTTGTCTACTCGACAGGGCAATTCCAAGTATCATTTTGGCTATGGGTAGTCGGTCTTTTTGTGTTTTTATGTTGGACAATTGCAGTTGTAACTAAGACGCACAAACGTTATATAGATGACCTCTTGTATGAAGGCGTAACATTGATACTATGGTCATTTGCGGTTATCTCGATTGGTATAAAAGCCATACTTGGCGGATGGGGGTATGTGAGCCCTGCCATCATATTGTCACTAATGTCGGTAATAGTTGTGCTCAATGTATTTGCAACAATTAAAGCGACAAGGAAAAGGTTATCAAAAGAAACTTATGTAAGCTACCAGAATAATGCAAAAGAGCCTGATGCAATTTTTGTATTTGTGGGTGGAACCATTTTGTCGGGAATTGTTTTTGCATATTTTACACGAGATACACGTGATACACTTTTTCTTGCATCACTGGTTTTGATTACATCAGTCCTGTTACATCTTGGCTGTAGATACTGCTATAAAGCATATTTAATCAAGAAATACAGCGCAGAAATTTTAATTGAAAACCAGCCCGAAGAAGCAAAACTTGCCGACAGACTGGACGATAAGGAAAAATAGCCGGCATTGCAGTAAGAGATTTGTAAAAACCTTATTGTTTTGACCAAGTCCGCAGGCTTCTATCATACTAATAGGAGGTATGGGGAATGAGATATTATAAAGTAATTGTTATTTGTTTAATTGTATTCTTCTCTCTGCTATTGACCTCATGCGCAAATGATTCTGCTAATACAATGCGTAGAATGATGCGAATGGTACCTGAGGCCGTGGAAGTATTCGAGCAGAGCAAGGAACACCTTGATGTACTCAGAAACGGCGGGTTTGGAGAAAGGGAGCTATGGACTAGGGTTTCTCAAGATAACATAAGCATTGTATTTGGCACGTCAGAGGGCGGAGGCAGCATTGCATATGAAGATTGGCATACACTTGAGTGGCTTTCAGACGAAGAGCGTGAAGCACTTGTTTTTTTGTTGTCGAGCGCAGAGTTAAGCTCCAATTTTGAAATAATCACAAGCCGCAGGGTGGACGTCAACAGACGTGGCGAGCGAGTAATGGGTTTGGTAGCTGCATTTTATACCTCAGGTGGCGGCACTAGGCAAAATGCTGTAGAAATAATGCATGGCGAGGGTGTTTTGCCTATTAACTGGTTCGGCCCACCGAGAGATTCGTATTCAAGGTATTTGGGGGACGGGTACACATTATGGGTATATACTGTGCGGTGATACCATTTTATAACCTGTGAGCGAAAGGGCGAATCCCCTATCGCAGGACTATATTGTCAATTTGAGCAAGAGCAAAATCTTGATTGGTATTCACTTTGTCATTTACGCTTGCCGAAGTCATTGAGCTATTTGATATTCAAGTTGTCCGATAAGTGTAAAGATAGCACATGTGACGCTGTTGACCCTCGCCAAATCAGAGTAATTGTAAAAACAGTATTGGAGAAAGATTTGATGAAACTTGAAAACATACAACGGTATGCATCGGAAAAAAGCAAATTTATTATCAAAAAAAAATTCAGGACACTGCTAGGGCTTACTGCATTTGTTATGATACCAAACTCAATTTCGCTATACTTCGGAATGCTTCATGCCTTTTTTTGGGTTTGGCTCATTGGCTTATTAGTATTTTTATGTTGGACCATAGCATTCATATCCAAGGTGGAGAAATCTTACAGAAATGATGTTCTATATGAAGGTATTGCTTTGTCTATGCAGGGTCTTGCCGTTGTTTCGCTTGGGATAAAAGTTCAGCTAATCTGGGGATATGTAAGCTCTGCAATTATATTGCCACTGGCAGCAGGGATAGTTATGCTAAACGTGTTTGCAGCAATCAACTCTACACGGAGGATGCTATCAAAAGATACATATGTGAGCCAACACACAGGCTCGAAAGAGCCAGATGCGATTTTTGTATTTGTAGGTGGCTCCATAGTATCCGGAATAGTGTCAGCATATTTTACACAGGATGCACAAAACACAATATTTTTTGCAGGGCTAATTTTTATCTCATCTCTTTTCCTATATTTTGGCTGTAGATACTGCTATAAAGCATATTTGCTCAAGAAATACAGCGCAGACATTGAAATTGAAAACCAGCCCGAAGAAGTAAAACTTGCTGACAGACTGGACGATCGAGGAAAATAGCCGGCATTGCAGTAAGGGAAGGAGCGTGAAGAAGTGATATTAACAAGGGCTACTGATATTATAGTAGATGGCTCAGCTCCCCCTGAAACGCTTGATATGAGTGGGATTGATTCTGTTATAATAGCAAAGTGCAATAACAATCTTTTTCGCAATGAGCAAATTGATAGTGAAAATGTTCCATCCTTTCAGGGGCTTGAACACCTTAATACTGCCAAATTCATAAGCGTCAATACAGGAAAAAACAAACGCAGGAGCTTAGAGCGATTAACCTGTACCCATACATTACAATCAATGAGTATAGAATATGGAAACATTGGTGATTATGACGCTATAAGCAGATGCATCTCATTATCCAATCTTGCCATAGGCCGAGGGCCGGCTCCGAATTTCAAATCATGGAGCAAGCTCCCCTTAACGGTTTTGAAGTTCTGGAATTATTGCAGTTTTACTGAACTTGAAGACATGGCGTATTTGTCAAAGCTCTCAAATGTTATGATTGGCGCCTGTCAAAAGTTTGAGCGTTTCAGAGGGGATAACAGTTTATAGGGTAAGTCCAGAAATTCGATATATCGAAAATTCAATTATAGAAATAACGACTGTTGCGGGCACAAGTGTATTTTTCAAAGAATTCTTTGATGTTGAGCGAGGTTTGTTTTCGGAGATATTTGACTCTCCAATATTGCAGAAAGGCAGACTTGTAGGTTTCTTTTCATCAAACGGCGGGCAGTTCGTGTTGAACATAAGGGACATCTTTTGTGCGGAGCTGTTTCACAAAATAATAGAACTTGATTTATACCCGTCCGCAAACCCTTTAGATGTGGTGATAGAGGCAAAGTTTGTCAGTGAAGATTCGGTATTTATTTCTTATTTTTCTGGAACTGAATTTGAGGAGCGCACAAAGTTCTTCACCATTGCCGAAGAAGCAGGAACGGTTTACAATAGCCGATAGAATAGAAACGCCTTTTGAGGAATATACCTGCTGTGTCACGGTAGCACCAAACGAGGTGGCTGGGATAACAACAGCGATACGTATTGGATGGAGGCCGTAAACAAAATTTGTGGTGTGATATTTTATTTTGGAGGGTTAAACTGTAGTGTTCAAGAAAATTGGTTTTAATATTTTCAGCATTGTGAAAAAGGTATATCTTTCGACTTTCAATTTTATGATAGGAAAACAGCACAGAACGATACTTAGATTATACGTACACATGATGGCGTTGTTGTTGTGGCTTGTGTTTCCCTATGCGTATTTCAGTGGTGTTATATGCCCTTTGGTGACGGGCATAGTTGAGGTAAATGCAGAAAGCGTGTTTTTTGCATTTATTATTGTTTTTGTACCGCTGGTAGTAGCGTGTTTGGTAAAATTTCAGATGGCGTTTTTATTGAAAAAATGGATGCAAACATAAACACTGCTTGCAGGTTAATACAAAATTTCATTTTATTTTGGACATACGCTTTGTTGGCAGAAGATAAGTTTGGTAGGGAGGCTAGATTGTGCAAAGGATAAGTGCATTTGTTTCAAACAAAATTTACATATTCATACTGCTTATTGTTAGCTGCGCATTTCTGTCAGCCTGTTTTAATCAATCGGTCACATGTGGCAATGACGCAGAAAATTTAAGTGAAAGTGATACTGCATTTTTGCAAGAGGCGAAAAAAAATGCAGACAGTTCATATAATGAAATTCACGTGATTGCGGTATCAGCATCCGGCGGATATATGCTTGCGCTTTTAGACGATGGAACCTTACTAACATGGGGCGGAGGTTATATTAGAGAGGAGTCCTCAGGCGAGTGGGTATTTTCAGGCAGATATGTACCTACTAAAATCTTAGAAGATGTCATTCATGCGGATGTTGGGCTCGGTCACTATATAGCCATAACCTCAGATGGCGTATTATGGGCATGGGGAGCAAACCATCTAGGTCAAATAGGAGATGGAACTTTTGAAAAAAGAGAGCTCCCGGCGCAAATTATGGAAAATGTGACGTATGCTGCAATTGCGCCGGCACGTTCCAACGCTCATGCAATAGCTGCTCCACGTACTTATGTCATCACAGAAGACGGAAGATTGTGGGCTTGGGGGCAGTGTGAATATGGAGATCCAGTTAGCATTCTTGGTGACGGCACTAGAAGAAACCGCAATATCCCTGTGCAAATTATGGAAAATATAATATCCATTGAGCCGACGCATGATGGCGGGCGCGCCATAGATAAAGACGGTTCTGTATGGTGGTGGGGCATAAATTGGTACTTTGATGAGGCCTCTGAGCATTGGAGCTGGCATGAAATACAGCTTTATCCGGCAAAAGTGTACAACACGGAAACAGTGTTTGTTAATAGGCGGGGCAATGTGTTTGATTTTGAAATTGATAAAGATGGCGCATTATGGGCATGGGGACAGAATTTAGCTCCGGGCGACTGGATTATCGCACCACTTGTTGGAGATGGCACAACAGAGCAAAGACAAGAGCCAATTATGGTAATGGAAAATGTCAGAACTGTATCAGTTGTGGCGGACACTGTTTTTGCAATAACAGAAAAAGGACACTTGTATGCCTGGGGATATAACAGCATTGGGCAGCTTGGTGATGGGACAACCGAACCAAGGCTCTCGCCTGTAAGGATTATGGACAATGTGGTGTATGTAACATCAACTTACCATGAAGACCACAGAACAATAGGGTTTCTCAATACATTTGTTATAACTGCGGACGGCTGTTTATGGGGGTGGGGAGGACACGGATTTAGCCCCTCCATCGGTGATGGCTCAACCGAGCACAGGTTATCTCCGGTGCAGATATTACCCGTTTGTGAGGATTGATTTGAAGGGTGGTACTTCTACAAATCTTGACAGTATTATGACGCTGCTTGCCATGTTTCTGGACATCGCAAAAGTTATGGAAACCACAAGTGTCCTAATATCAAGTTTACAGACAAGTTGATCATCAATTAACACGAGATGGAGGAATACAGCCGCTATGATTGCATTGAGAGAGAGCATGATGGCCAATATAAAGACTTTAACTTTATCGCTGCTTATATTAACATTGTGTATCTCTGTTGCGTGTAATCCTGCAAAAGAGATATTGGGTTCAGAGCAAGAGGACGGGCGGGATGAACCTGCGCAAAGTGTTTCGCAAATAACTGAAACAACTCGAGATAGCAAGTTGTTTTTCTCATTTGAACAAAGTATTTCAGATGATTTACCTTTGTTCATTTTTAGACTTAATTACAGGATTGAAAATAGAAGCTGGGGCAACAATTATATTATCGAAAGTATAAAACTTAGTAATGACGACGGCACAATAATACAAAAAATATCGGGATTAGAATGTTTGGGTTTACAAGTGAGCCCATATCTTGAGTATCAATTTGGTGTTGAATTTGCTGATTTTAATTTCGATGGATTTTTAGATTTTAGGATAGTGAGAACTGCCGCGCACCCACACCCTTTACGCTGGGCGTATGGAATGTTCGGATATTTTTTCTGGGATAGTCATATGAATAAGTTTATCTTAAATCAACAACTACTAGATTTAGAGGAGAACGGATTTTGGCAAACAACAACTGACTTTTGGAGCAGGGAATATGATGGGACTTATGATACTATGGGCAGTTCCGGAGTGCGTTTTGATGAGGAAAGTCAAATGCTAGTGTTCTCAAGCCATATGAATGGAAATTGGTCGTACTTTCCGCCTCTGGGCAAAAACATGGACTGGTTTACAGTTATACAGTATTATAACTATCGCGATGGTCATTTTGCATTAGTCAAAGTGCAGGAAATTCTTTACGATTTGGATGGCCTTTGGCAGGTGAGGGAGTTAGACGTGGCGACAGGTGCGGAAATAATTAGTCTTGTGAGTGCAACCCAGACGTTGCCCAAACCTGCGTATTACGAAACAATAATCGACGCCGGATATAATCATAGGATTATCAAATTGACAACATTGGATGATTCCGCACGGTTTCGGGTCATTGTTTTGGAGGGTGGGTAATGGCTTACGATTACGCAGTAGAGAAGTTTATTTTGCACGGGTATAAGGAGCACAAAAGACGCACTGTTGAAAAAGGTGTTTTGTTGGCAGGTATTAGATTTACAATCGCAACAATTTTGATATGGGCGGGCTATAATTTCTATGTTCTTTTTGCGGAGCATCACTTTGATCATAGGGTTTTGTTGTTAGCTGTGAACCTATCCATCGGTGTACTTGCGCCCATTTTAGCAATTTTGGTGATAAGGTCTAACAAAAAAGTTATAGCGAATAACTCCGCTAAATTGGAGCCTAAAAAACATAATGCAATCGTAGCTGCCGCATCCGTTGGCGTTGTTGCTTCATTTGTTTTCACGAGGGGGTTTTTATCAAATACTACGTCAAATGCGATGATAATACTCTCTATTTGTGTCACAGTGGTGGTATTAGTGTTTTTCTTAGCAGCACTGATATATTATTACAAATTTTACTTAATTCAGAAATTTTGCCATAACCTCAAGATTAGACGGCAGCTTTTGACAAATGTGCGCGTGGGGGCTAGATGAACACAAAAATAAAAATAATTTTAGTATATTTGCTCTTAGGTTCGGCTATTAGGATACTTTCATTAGTGCTGCGCAATGCTTGGTTTGATGGCATAATCACCTACTTGTTGGTTGCAGTTGTATGTGCGATGCTATTTCATTTTGGGAAAGCTATGCAGAGCAAAAAGGCACAAAAGAAATATTACATCTATATAGCTATTATCATTGGGCAAGCAATTCTTTTTCACTTCTCGGCAATGTTTCTTAGCGTGGACATAACTGTATTGGATAGATTAACAACAGCGGCTCTTTTTACAGCTATTATTACGCTGCTTGTCATGTTTCTGGACATCGCAAAAGTTATGGAAGCCACAAGTGAGAAAACCAGTTTTTTCTTACGAGTGATTGCAGTCTGTTGCCTAATAATTCTCATACCAGCAGGTGCAATCTTTTTCCTAGGATAGTGCGTTACACGGAGGATGGGGAGTTGCTGTCTTGGGGTTACATCATGACGGGATTTTTAATGATTCCGCAGTTGTCCTAATATCAAGGGCTGCCGATCGAGATGTACAGTGTTTAGCGTAAATTTGAGAGGATGTAATGAATAAAAAAATTTTTGTTAAAGAAGTTATCGGTGAAAAATTGTTTCCATTAGGCTTTGCGTTTCAGTACATTGACGGGTGGGATTTTTCTCGGACAGTGAAAAACAGCCTCAACGAAGAAATAGAACAATGTGTTCTTATAGCGCTACACAGGTACAGTCCAAGCGTTATTTTGACCATATACTCTAACGCATATGGAAGAACCCCATTGAGACTGGATAACTTTGTGCCGATAGCCGAAAGACACCCACGGACAGTGCTTGGGGATTCAATTGAGTTTGCCGATGACGAGTCATTCAAAGAGGTAATATATTATTTAGCTGAAATTATTGATAAATATGTAGTTGACAAATTGACAGAAATGCTGGAACCAACGACTTCTGAACGCTTTTTTAAGGATGAACATCTAGATATATTGAAAAATCATAATCAAATCTGCGCTGACTTTATGGAACGCGAAAAGATTCCCATGGACGTGGGTATTGAAGGGGCTGCAAGAATTGTATCAGAGGGAATTGAGCAGCTTAGAGGAAAATCATTTAATGATGTTAAAAAAAGCCTGTCTGATTTAGGTGTGTTTTATGCTTGTAGGCTTGATAGGCTATATGGAGTTAAGTGGGAGCTTGTTAACAGGTCAACATTCATCGCGTATAAACGTGGTGATGAGCATGAAATGTTTGCCGTCCTAAATAGAATGAAGCTATATTGGGAGAAAAGAACTAATTCACAAACAATGCAAGAACTTGAAAAACTCGGAATACCTGTACATTATCGCCTGTATTAAAAACTTATCACCCAGGATGTTTCCTCTCTCCCGAACGCTCCAAACCTCTCCCTTTTTCGCTGACCAAGGGAGAGGTTTGGAGAGGGCTTTAGGTGCTATACAATAACATTGATGCCATATTTTGCTATTTGGGAATCAGCGGTAACAATAGGTAGGGCACACTGAAAAGTCAAAAAAGCATTGAAAACACTACAAAAACCTGGCGAACTATGATATACTAGATGCAAGGAAATAGCGAAAAATCAAAGAAAAACCTTGCGTCTGGAGTGAAAGTAATTG
>Ga0209755_10003107_pt1 | contig 21299 bp, 12 predicted proteins | sample TergutCo191P1_FD_187301 | JGI IMG/M metagenome (GOLD analysis project Ga0209755, IMG submission 187301) | Cornitermes sp. P1 segment gut microbial communities from Petit-Saut dam, French Guiana - Co191P1 (SPAdes) (version 2) | ecosystem: Host-associated > Arthropoda: Insects > Digestive system...
CACCCAGTTTCTTCTGTATTCCTGTATTTTGTCCAACAATTGGGTTATATTTAGTTCTTTTGCAATCTCTGTGTTTATTTTATAATCTGTCCAAGTGTGCTCTGCTGTTTTCTCATATATTTCATCTCTGCTGCCATTATTCTTACTGTGTCTCTTGCTGTAATGGTCCAATTTTCACTACTATATTACACAGCTGGAAGGGCTAGTATAATGTCCAATTTTATTCTCATGTTCTTTAAAGTTTTCTGTGGTCTAAACATACTGTTAATAATGCCTGTTATTTTCAAATAGTTATTCAACTTGTTACCAGTGTCCACTTATTTTTCATAAGATATCAAATTTCCTACATAAGGAATTTATTTGTTCTATAATTTTGTTACCTATTATACTATAAAAAAAAACTGATATTTTTCTGTTCAAATAATATGCTATTTTAAAACCCATGTGCTATAATTTAAATACCCTCTCCAGTAGGACAAAGGCTAAACCATCTCTCCATTCAATGTCCCACTCCCCACACTGACTGCTTGAGATGAGACAAAGATAAAAGCCCAGAAAGGCTGTTTGCTCCTAGAGTGCAATATCTAATATCCTACTTGGCAAGTACTAACATTCAGAGAAACACGCTGCATGCACTGTCACATTTTTCACCCACATTATACGTTGAGCTCTAGGCAGAACAGTCCTCCAAATTTTGGTACCTAATCATCAACCCCCATACCACTGCACCCCAAAATGGGGCAACCATAACTGTCACAAGAGAGTAAGACCCTGATATCTCACATGATGAAGTCCAGTTCATATGCCTGTAGTTGTAAAGATTCATGACTATATAGAATAAAAAGACAAAAACTGATGCATGAACACTCACAGATCACACAAACCAGGTAATCTGTGGATCAGCCATCAGGAGAGAGCTATTTATAAATTGATCATGCCTCTTGTTTTATTAATATATACTAATAAACACCAGCAAAGTAACTGTGGACCAAAGGAAATGCTGGAAAACATTTACAAAACGGTCAGGAACATACACAAAAAGGAATGTACCTTTCTTAATAAAAACAATCATCACTTTAATTGCATGTTAATGAAAGGGACAACAGATAGTAATGATGATGGTCTCTTCACTTTTTAAATAAATCCTGGTGACAGACAATTTAGCAGCTCATAGCAATCACACTTCACTCGCATCTTTATTATTATTATTATTATTATTTGCAAATAAGTAAACTAATCACAGCCATGGAGTATCATAATTCTGTGTGTTGTTCGTGATCATCTGGAAAGAAAAAGTAACAGAAATTATTACTACAAAACCACCCACAAAGAAACTGAGTCTCCTCAGTTGAAACTTTTACTGGTGACAGAACATTCTGCACACGTTGAAGCTGGCTGGTTGGATGTCATTTTAAGAACAAAACTTATGGCTCATTAGCATTCAGGCATAACATGCAAGTGGGTTTATCTCTTCCAAGCTCTAATGCAGTAATTAGAAGAAGGGTATTTATTGGAAGAAGGAATGCACCTGATATTAAATTCACAAATGCCTGTATTCATTTCATTATGAACATAAGTAATGTGAAAAACCACGGGCATCTTACAGCAGTCCTGAATAAATGACAACGTAACATTTTAATAACCAGTATATACTAATATATGGGATGGAAATGGACACAAGTAGACATCAGCAGGCTAAGAGCAGCTGAGATGATTTTCTCAAGCCATATGGAAGGAAAAACAAAAACACACCCAGAGAGAGAGAGAGACAAAATAAAGAAAAATGTCTATGTAGATAAATTAACAAATAACAAAATAAGAAGGTATATGGACATTTTAAAAAAAATACATAGAGACAGGATTGCAAAGAAGACTGAACATGAAACTAAAAGGACAATGCCCAACAGGGTGACTGCGATCAAGATGAGAATACAGGATTACAAAAGATGTCACACACAAAGAGTACACAAAAAAAATGAGAAGCTTCGAAAGGCCGACATAGAGAGATATTTCACCACGGCAAATGCACAAGAATATTATTGTTTTCTCAACATTTTCTCTTCTCATTTTATAAGGCACCTTCATGTTTAAATCATACTGAATTCATACCAATATGGTACTTAAGAAGCACACAAACACAGACCAGAACATACTACAAACATCCTGCAGAATTCCAAGGTGTAAAAAATTTTCACTATTCATAAAAACCTGGAACCTACAGAATAAGGCCATAAAAAACAAGAAATGTCAGAGGATTTCACTCACCTGCTCTCCACACAGTGCTTTCTCCTGATTTCAAGTCTCCCTCCTCCTCATCAGTTTGGTTCCTATTCACTTTTTTTTGTAGTTTCTTTACTTCCAAGTCATAATCTTTCCACTCAGAAACTATTCTCATTGCAGCTGTTAATTTCGCTTCCTTTGTAAGTGGGTTGTTACACTGAGAACAGAAAATGCAAAACAACCAAAATAAATATTCTCTTAACCTGGCATCAATATGGACTGATTACTGTATATAATGCCTGTATTATTCAATTAAGTTTTTCATCCCAACCTGCTAGAATAAAATCAAGTAAACACCATGCAAGTTTTTACATTTTCACAGTCATGCAGTTGAGGTCTCTGTTCTTCTTGGCTGTGGTGCCACATCACTGAATGACGTGTCCAATGTTTTCAGACACCATGGAAGTCCCAACTTCACAGGCCAAAATGTCCAACTAAGAATTGAATTTTTATACAAGTCACAAAGTGTTGGCATTGTGTACCATTTCTGCCACGGTCACTGCATTATTTGACCAAACATTTCCAATGATTCTCACATTATGATAGAATAAAAATTTATTTTCTTAGCTCAAAACTGTGGGAGGGGAAAGTGTATTTGAAATAAAATGTTCGTTTTCATTTTTCTCCACAATTTCTAATCAAAATGCACGCATCCAATAAATACTTCCGGAGTTGCATGCAGGTGACACTCATGGTAAATGTAAAAATACTGAAAATTCAGGTCTTCACATACAATGCCTGACACTGTTGTTCAATTGTCATGGAAGCCTGAATGTGTGGCCAAATTTGAATAAAATTCCCTCTTACCAACTTTATTGAAAACTTGGTCAATGATCATAGATTTTACATGAGGATGGACACATTCACTCAAACACGCACGCAGTAATTGCTTTGCAAATGTATCTAAGAGTGGTCTATTCAGCAGAATTTAATTTCAAGACAAACGTACTCCACACTAATTCCTCACAAACCCAAAACAGTTCTTCTATCTCCACATAATATTGAATTCAGCTTCATAAAAACGGTGTCAAGTGATGATTCATGACACTAATGGATATGTTGGCTTGAAGAAAGTGAAGCAAATATCTCAGAATATATTTTTAGGTCTTCATGGTGGTAAAAATTAACAAGTGTCTTCTACATGAAGATAACACACAGTTTCAGCACATAAAGAAAACAACCTTGTAGAAACATGCTGGAAGCTTTAAAAGCAGTGGGATGCAACTGGGCCTTGAAAACAAGTTTTCTTCACTTACATTTACAATTGTTATGTCAAGTGTGAGTGCTGTCTGTAATAATCACGGAGAGGAGTTTTACAAAGACATGGCTTGGAGAAAAACATGATACCACAAAAGGTGAAACTCAAACCTGTTGGCTAACTATACTGACCCCTTCACAGGAAGCTTCTGATGTCAATTATAAACAGAAAATGCTTCTCAAAAATTATAATTTTGTTGCACTAATCAGTTTTGTACTTTATATGCTAAAAGGAAAGGTTCTTAACATACAGAAACACCGAAGATTCTATTTTCTGATGAGAAATGCAAGAATTTCAAGGACACATTTAAATTCAGCTCACTTCAGTTTATCAAAATGACATATTTTAATTTCAAGGTGGAGATAAGGTTTATTATTTGTGCAGTGTTACTGGTACCTTTTGAGCTACATGCAGACCCGTTAACTGTCTCATATCAGCTCTGTAAAAAACACTCAGTAAAACTGGACCAACAGATAAGAGTTTAATACAGGACATCTAACTTGTTGATCAATGATGCCCTAAAGACTTCTGAGTACACTACATAATTTTGATCTGCTTGAGGTCAAAGTGAAGAGCTGTCCATATGGTTTATCAAGCACCATGCCATAAAAACATACATAAATTGGTGAGTGAAAATACAACTGTAACATTCTTTTCTGTATTAAGATGAGCTGTTTGAACTTCAATACAAAACAAAACCCTTTATTACAACAATCACTTGAAAACAAGACTGAAAACAAACTCCTGAAACAAGCTGCATACAAACTACACTTCAAACAATACACTAGGTACAATGTGATACAGAACTGCAACTTACCAAGTCAATGGTTTTGGCATACTGTTTGGAAGCATCATCACACCACGTCTCACACCACAGCCACTCTTGTGGCAATGATTTTATTGCCACTTGGTGGATCATGTTGTTGGGCAGATCCTGTAATAGCACAAACCTTCAAGACCAAAACGGTTCAAATTTTGAATGTATTTATCATTTTTAAGTATACTTAAACATAACAAAATGTAAAGAGCTCACACATTTCATTCACTAGGCTCTTGATGCCAATGTTTTGTCAATCTCTGAAGAATGGATGGTCAATGGAAAGTCCAAATTCTTACACAAAAGTTCACACTTAAACAGTAGTCCAATTTTGGCTACTTTACACACCTACCAACAAAATTAACTGTAGATACTATCAAAAAATACCAATGTTATCTCTTGACACAACACAGCAATACCTAAAACAAGTACAATATATTAACAATGATGCTGTCTGCTGCTGGTCCTTATTGTGACCTACAGCATTTAAGATTATACCTACCTACACACCTTAGTTTGAAGGGTGAAGGAGAGAGGTTAGGTGCATGCACCAATCTGATGTTGAAGCATGTGAAATTTTCTCATGGTCCATAAGAGGGTGTTTCGGCCAGGATGGTCAATGTCATCGTACAACATAACACTACACTAAGCACCATGAAGAAGTTCTTTGCATTTACCAATGATTCATAAGCACATATTAGAGTTGGTGAATACCATTCCATGTGTACACCCTCTCTGACTACCTCTTAATCTAACTACAGTATGCCCTAGTGCCTGACCACTGTCTCCGTTTTCTGATTACTCTGATATAAATGTCTGATTACTGATTTCCCAACTTTAGACTACATTCTCTGCAATCCATCTCCTCTCGTGTCTAAATTCTGAGCATTTCAGTGTCCTTACATCTTACCCATTACCTGGGGTGACAAAGGTCTTTCACTTCTGTGATTGGTTGGAAAACAAAATAAAGCTTTCTTTCATTTGATGACCAAGTTTTTGGAAACATTACATAAATTTTATTCATTAAAATTTAGGTAAATTAAATCTGAAAAAGTCACACATGGCTTGGTCAAGAGGTTGGATCACAAACTCATCAATGAGAAATTTGGAATTCTGTATGTGAAACTTAGAATGGTCTGGTTCTTATAGATGGCAGAAATACGTAAAATTTGAGAGGGTCAGAGGGTCCTTCCTTAAGCAAAGTGTGGTCAGTGCTGCAGAGATTAACACCTGTGGTCCCAGCGTAATCAAACAAAAAAATATAAAATTTTTCCCTTTTTTGATGCTGGAGGGGGGGGGGGTTGATGACTGTAATTAGAATGCAATCCCATGTTTCCCTACAGTAATTTAAAAACAATATTATGAAGAGCAGGGAGTTGAAGAACACAACCAGTGACCCATTAAAATGTACAGTTCATATATTATTCAACACTACTGCATCAACCACACAGATGATTAAGCATCAAATGATATGCATAATGATTCTAATGTACAGTGAAATGGAAAGGACAGTCAACAAAGTACCTGTAGTCAACTTCTAGGTACTGCACCAACATTTCTTTGGAGACAATGAAAATCATAAAATATTTTGATTAGAGCACCTGCTCCCTATTCAAGATGAAAACCAAGAAGACTCCGCAGCTCTCTACCAAGATCAGTACTAAAAAAATAAATAAAAAAAGTATGTTAACATTACGTACCTGGTCCAGATTGGATAGGGAGTTAGGGTCCTGGCTGAGAGCTTGGTACTGCCCTCGTAACCTATCTCCAGCAGCTATCCTCCTGAACCGACGCAAGTCCACTACATACAGAGCACTGATATGGTATCGTCTACCCTGAAGATGATTGCGCCAGTAACCCTGCTTCCAGAATCGAAACCCATCCATCTCAGTTCGACTGTCACAAAATGGTGTATAACCATATGGAGCACCAGCAAGATCAAGTTCCCTTAGTTCTCTCATATCTGCTCGCACAACCTAGAAACAATTTAATGCTCAAGAAATGGCAATTTGTTGTAACCCACACAATTTGTCAAACTGAGATTCATGCATTGCTAGACAGTCAGGTTAGGAACAAACTTTCTGTCAAAATGTTGTGAACACAAAAAATTTGTTTGTGCTTACGTTTTCGTAACAACATAACATGTTTAAGTGTTGTTCTACTGAGAATCAGTTCCAGTTTTCTGTCTCCTATAAAATTGTGTATCAGTGGGTAAAGACAAATTGCTGTTTCGTGACTGTTACGTCTTATGATGATGATTAATACAGATGCAGCACTAAAAATCTGGAATTAAAAGTTCTGTAGCCGGAGTCAATCAGATTGGTTCAGGCTATTTCTGAGCCAAACCTTTTCCCATATAAATACCCCAACAATCTTACCCCGGTTATTCTTCCTGCTTACACCTCCTATGAAGATGAAACAGTGTGTTCTGAAACATTAGGATATAAAATTCAGACACCGGGGAACCATCCAAAAGAAAGAATAAAACATATTACAATTTTGGCTAAAATTTAACACAACAGATACATAAATTAAAGGCTTACACACATTTCTGAACATGTCACAATAGTACCTGCTGAAACTTTATTGGAGTAAAAAGTGCTCTGAAAAAAACTATAAATAAAAATTACAATTTATGAATAACAGTCTTTATCCCTAAGGTTCATGGTTTTCAAGCCAATCAAAATACACACAATATTCCAGTATTTTTTACTATAATCTGAATCTGATTTTCTAATTTTGGCTGTTCAGGACTAAAAAATTTATACTTCCTTATGATGTACTTCCTTTTCCTCTGCCATGATGACATTTATGAGTTAGGCAAGATATGTTAGATATAAAAGGTCATTTCTGTGCCTACGCATGCTCTTTACCAAATAATAACACTGATTCACAATTTGTCTCTGCATAAGACTTCAGTTTTCCAGTTATATCCAGCCTTCCTCTCTGATAAAGCCAATATTTTTCAAATGTACAGAATATGAAGGCATACAACTGTTCTTTGTCAGTCATTAGTACTACTAACGTAATTGTACTGAAAACAGGCCAGAATCCATCCGATAATACCCCATCTGTGATGCAGATTCCATCACTTCACTTCACTGTGCTGGAAGATGTCAGGAAGGTTAATAAGCTATTAAAAGAGTGATAATTTTTGACAGATGTTCACACACACACACACACACACAAATAAAGGTTTTCTGTGGTATACCTGATCAGCATCAACAAATATAATCTTCCTAACATCTAATGGGAAGAGGACATCAAGGAAGAGTATTTTGTAACCCCATATGATTCGCTGCTTCTCTGTTTGTTGGTGAAGCCATCGTGGCCACTTGTACTGGACTAATTCATATTCAAACCCATATTCTTTTGCCATATGAGGTAGGAAATCCTGAAAAATGAAAAGTTGCATATTAATTAGATACTACATTCATTACATTCAACACAGGGGACACAGATGATGTTAATTCTAATAAATCTCCTGCTCCCCCACACTACTTACACTCTACAATTTCCCTCCTTACACAGGATAGGCTTGTCCCGTCACAAAAAACACATTTTCAATGCAACCATTACCCCCACAAACTCACCTTCAGCGTTGGTGACAAGTAATTCTTGAGAAACCAAAACTTCACTGGTGTGCTTGTGTGTTTCAATACACTCAGCATCATAATCCGCAGGAAACGCTCATATAAATGACCTGATGCAACCGAGAAGATGTTAATCCTCTCATCTCCATCTTCTTCTGTTGTTTTTGATCCACTAAATGTACTGTAATTAATACAGGTAAAATTATGACCTTCTGCAGGAACCATTCCATGAAGGAATTTAGGTGGTCTGGAGGCAAATCATCATACAATGTAACCTGAGCACCAGAGAGAAAAAATATATCACCTTCATGTTCCAGAAGTCTGCTACATACAGAAAAAAGCTCTTGGTTTCTATGAAACATGACACCAACTGGCTCCAAGAGCTAATCTAAGAATGGTACAAGACAGACAATGTACTTACAACACGATACTGAGGTGCACTTGTGCAACCAATGTTGCAGGGAAAAGCAATAAGTATTACACATTCTGATTGTGCATTTGTAGCCTTTGGTATTCAGCATGCAAAGCACAAGCATCATATTATCATCTGTGGCCTGTCTGGCTCTAAATATTTTTCCACATTATCTTATAAATAGCACGATATTCTACAAAAATGATTGAACATAAAATGTATTTTGATGTTCTCCATAAATTTTGTCCAAAAAATTTCTCATTCTAAGACCTTGAGGGACATATGAACAAAAAATGTATATTGGTCTCATGTACAGTACCCGTTATTCTTATTAGACTTCAATGCAACTCAAATTTTCAACACAGATTTTCACAAAAAAATCAAATACCATACTTCATGAAAATCTATCCAGTTTGAGCCAAGTTGTTTTGTGTGTACGGACAGACATCCATGACAAAGCTAATGGTTGCTTTTTTGCAATTCTTGCAATGCACCTAACAGAAAACATAATACAAAACTATATTACAAATGAAATACTGTACCTGAATGTCACTTTGTAGTATTATTCCGTAAGTCAGTATTTATGCTGTATCAGCACTACAAAACCAACGTTGTGTATAATTGTTTACAATTCATATACAATCATTTTACTTCTCTAAATGGCTCCTTATTTCTACCTGTTTATCCAGTCATCGGCAGAAAAAAATACCTCAATCTTGCCCAGACTACTGGGAATTGCACCCATTCCATAGACCAATACGTACTATCCAAAGCAATGCTCATCACCAAAACTAATTCCATATACACTAATAAAACACAATGGACATAAACAAAAAGACACAGACTACAAAACATAACATGACTGTTTGTAGAAAGAAAAGAAGGGAGAGTTTTTAACTGTTATACCTTGTTATGGAGTTCCAAATGCCAGAGTTTGGATCACTGTCTTCTGAAAGAAGATCCATATGCATCTTATCTGGCTTCTTGGCAACCTTCAGTTTTAACACATGGCTGCGGAATGAGCTGATCAAAACCTTTATGTCTGTTGAATTGGCCGGAGTGTCTGATCCTTCATGGCTGGATAAAAAAACATTCATAGTTATACATTTAAAGTACGGCATAACCTCATTACAGTGTCTCTGCTTACAGTACTATCCCACCTAGAGCTTGAATTTTTTTTGGAATCAATTAAAGTCCCCCATACCAATGCAGAGTTTCCCCACATTCTCAGTTATACTGTCATAGTGTTTCAAAATTTTGGTCTCTACTCTCTGTTTTCTCCCTGTTGTAGTGTTCTCACATCATCTCTGCACATTCACAAATCTTGCAATGAATCAATCCCCTCTCATTTCTTGTTTCAGTAAAGTATACTGTTCATTTAACAATGCAGGATCCTATAAACAGTTCTCATTTCCAAGAATGAAGTTCTGAGTTCCTATTTCAACGACACTGTGGGTCTCTTTCATAACCAGTTGATAAAAGATGCTGTGACCGAGTGAGTGGCACTCTAGTGTCATGTCTGAGAGGTCCACAGTTGAAATCCCGGCCCAAAGACCAGTTATCCTGTGGGGTTTTGCAGTTATACTTGGCCTGTCCCAGCACATGTGAGAATATCACATCATCATTGTGGATTTCAATGCTACAGGTCAACTAATGATCATATACTCTGCAATTGTTAAACACTTAAGAAAAAATGGGAATATAATGAAGCAGTGCATCAGATATTTATAGACTTCAAGAAAGCTCCTAATTCAGTTAGGAGGGAGGTCTTGTATAAAATTCTCATTGAGTTTGGTATCCCCATGAAACTGATAAGGGTAATAAAAATGTGAATGAAACCTATAGCACAGTCTGGGTACGCAGAAATTTGTCTTACATGTTTCTATTAAGAATACTTTGAAACAAGGAGATGTTTTATCACCATTGCTTCTCAGCTTTGTATTACATAAACCATAAGGAGGTTTCAGATAAACCAGAATGGTTTGAAATTAAATGGCACACATAAGCTTCTAATTTATGCTGATGATATTAATGTATTGGATGGAAGTGTACACACTGTAAGGAAAAACACAGAATTTATAGTAGTTGCTACTAAGCAGACTGGACTAGAAGTAAATGCTGGAAGAAACTAAGTACATGATCATGTCTTGATATCAGAATGCACGTCAAATTTACAATACAAATTTTGATACTAGTTCCTGTGAAACGGTGGAACAGTTCAAATATTTGGAAACAACCATAATTCCATTCAGGAGGAAATTAAGAGCAGAATGAAATCAGGGAATGCTTGCTATCATTTGGTGCAGAGTATTCTGTCTTCCAGTTTGCTATCCAAAAATAGAAAGATTAAGACAAAAAAAATTATAATTTTGTCTGTTATTTTGTATGGGTGTGAAACTTGGTCACTCACATTGAGGGAGGAATGTAGGCTGACGAAGTTTGAGAATATGGCGCTAAGGAGAAAATTTGAGTCTAAGAGGGAAGAGGTAATAGGGGAGCTGAGAAAACTAATAATGAGGAGCTTAATGACCTGTACTCCTCACAAAATATTATTCAGGAGATAAACTCAAGAAGAATGAGATGGGCAGGGAATGTAGTATGTATGGGGGAGAGAAGAGGTGTATACAGGGTGATTTTTGGTGGGGAAATCTGAGGAAACAGTCCATTTGAAAGACCCAGGTGTAGATGGGAGGATAACATTAAGATGGATCTTCAGGTAGTGGGATGGAGGGGCATGGACTCAATTGATCTGGCACAGGGTAGGGACAGGTGGAGGGCACTTGTAAATGTAGTAATGAACCTTCAAGTTCCGTAAAATTTTTGGAATTTCTTGACTAGCTCAGAATGGGTTAGTTTCTCAAGAAGTCTGTTGCATGGAGTAAGGCAATCCCTTTTGGACATGGCAAAGAACCGTGTATTCTAAAACATGTGAGGAATTTTTTGACTAAAAGAGGACTATACTTTCATGAGTCAACCAGTTAATTAATCACGTCTGAGGGTGTGCTGTTCTAGCTGCTGGTGATTATGTCTGCTGTCACACAGAAACTGTTGTGATGCAAGGGTCACTTAATGACAGCCCTGCTGATCCCATTAAGTCAGTCTAACTATCCACTACCACATAGCACATGCAGAAAAAGATATAGCATGGGCCCCTTATCTGGCTGTTACCAAAACTGCATGAAATGAGAGGAGCAACTTCACAAGCTAAGACAGAGGATGGAGAATAACAGTAAACTGTAGCCTGGGGAAAAGTGTTTTGAGAATTATGAACCTTTGGCTTCCACACTGGGAGAGAAATTTATGAATAATTTCTGTATAATTAACCCTTTAAGGATGAAATGTAATCTGTTTTATATAAAGACCCAGTTAGAACTATGAAGTAAACACTCTCCATCTCAGTTTTAAAAAAATCAATCAGTTAAAGTTATACACAAAAAAAGTCATTGTTCTGAGACACATGCAGAACATATAACTGCAACTGCAAATATGTGGCTACAATGCAGAATTTATGAGTGTTAAAAATAGTGGTACAAACAGTAAGCTCTGGGCTTTAAAAGGTTCATTAACTTAAAGAGTTCTCAGAACATTCTGCACAAAAGTATTAATCAGTTACATGTGCAAAATCAAGATATAGCTTTAGTGTAATACAAACTACTGCTCTTTTGTTGAATCCATTCAAAATGAAGCAGTGTCTTCCAACCTGACAATATCAAAGATGTCTGCTGAGCGACCCTGTCTAAGGCGCAGTAACCAAGCTCCAGGGTTGGCCTTCAACTGAAAGTAACCCAAGTTTGCCATGACAATAGTGTCCACAACAACTGGCTGAGTCTCTGTTCCAAGAGTGATCTGAAGACCTCGTGGTGGATTGCCCATGGTAGTCTCAAAACAGTGACCTTCAAGTAGTAAGTATTCCAACTCAAATTCACTGCAAAAAGTGACAACAGACAGTTACTAATTGTACAAAATATTATATTCTTGTATATATGACACAATAATAATCATGTTTTGAAGAATCAAAGTGGTGGTACGATTACATATGATCTGGAGGAAATGACCATGATCTATTTCAAGGTAACACTGTAAAGGTAGATATTTGTATATTACAAGCAGCAGGGATGAGATTATCAAGAAGTATACAAGTAAAAACCAGCATGGAGAGAATAAGGGATGAAAACAATTCAAAGACAAATACCTAGGGCAATAATTTAATATACGACAGAAAAAAACAGTAGACTTGTTTTATGAATTAAGGAAAATAGAATCTCAAACAGAGTCCCAAAAATGGAAAAAAATATGACAAAATCCAAGACCAAGACATGAACAACAGGTTCATAAAGATGTCACACAAGATAGCAGAACATGGGATAAAACTAAGGAGGAGCTTCAGGGAGAGACAGAGAGGTGGAAAAGCCTGTTTGCTAGACAGCCCACACATAGTGTAAATGCACCCACTCAGTAATGAGTGAGTCTCTTAGACCAGTGACCAGACTATATCACCACTACCTTCAGAAGAACCTATAGAAAAAAACCAACATCCATGTGATGAGCAAAATTTGAACCTACAAACCAGTGTGTAAGTAAAAGTCAGTAGCAGAGTAGATTGACATAAATAAATGGTCTCCATGCAAAATTACAGTATTCTGATGGCTTACCTGTGTACAACACTATCCACATCCTCCAAACGAATATTGTCAAGATCATACACACTGCGAACTGACTCAACCAGCCAGTTTTCAGGCACCTGCATGTTTTGTGTCAACAATGGAGATGTTGGCATATTGGCAAATCTTGCCATTGGGCCACTTGTTTGTCTACCATCCGATGTAAAATGAATCTCTGGTTCCAATACAAAGCGATAGAAACTGGAAGAATAAGGGAAGTACTAACAATAGCTGAAAACAAGAAATGTGTTTACAGGCATTCACTACTTTAACCTTACTGCTGGAAGGAGATAAACTTAGAAGTATCATCACAGACTTAGAGTTCTTCAGCCAGTCAGGTTCTTCAGACAAGCACAGTAACATCAAAAAATTTCAGCATGGAATTCAACAGCAAATATTAATAATCTCAGCCCTCTGATGTCACCAAGTACTTCTGTCATACACAGTAAAATCTTTCTGGAGTTTTCATAACATGATGTGTAACAATGTTACCTTACTTGTTTCAAATATATGTAATTGATGTTGAAATGCACAGATGGTCAAGGTTAAAACACCAAACTTCCTTGTGCGTACAATCTGTGGCTCTTGGAACAACATCTAGCTGCCATTCAACTGTACTCCACTAAGAATAAAATAGAAATCTCAAAACACAGACATACAGAATGATTTAGTAGCTGAACTTCTAAGATCATCTTGTGCAAAGGCTGATTTAACAATGTCACTGGGTCACATATAAAGATATGAATGCTATGCCACATGTTGTTGATGGGTCACATATTTTGATGTTTTCACATACAACATTCTAAACATGCATTGTTCAGCTGTTCTGTATCACTTATCTGTCAAGGTTATCAACATCTGGAAGCAGGATGTTTGGATCTCAAGTTACAAATATGCAAAACCTACCTGACCCCACATTCTTAAAACCATATGATTGCAACAAAGTGACCATAGGTTCAAATACCCTATTTTCTTTCAACATTCCTTCAGTGGAAACCATGGCTTTGCACAGTAGCATTACCATGGCTTTGCACAGTAGCATTACGAAAGATGGTGATATTTGTGTGAGTTATATGCAGATACATATTCTCATGTCCGATGAATGCGAAGTTGAAATTTTGGACAGTGACAGTGACATACCCCACAACTCCTCCACATAAACAATCTCTATCTGACCCTTAGTTTTTACTACTAACAGTGAAACAAGTATAGCAAGAGGGAGAAGGTGGTGAACAAGGTAGATCTTATGATGAAACAAGCCAGGAAACAACATGCAGGGAGGCTATTCAAAACACAGCCTGTGTACGATATTTCCCACAGAAATTCAGTTCAGTTTATAACCTGTCACTGGATGAAGCCATGATCCCATGATGGGATCACCTGAAATTTAGGAAGTGCAATCCAGGTAAAATAAAATATGGAGTGCTAGTCAGAATGGTGTGGGAGGTGGTATCAGGTTATATCTGTAAGATAAAGATGCATGCAGCTGAAGGGCAGAATTTGGAGGACACAGTTTTATCACTTTTAGACAGCAACTTAGGCCAGAATCATCACATTTATCAAGCTATTTTTATAACAGTGTGGGATCAGCTGTAACACTGCTAGACAAAAAGGTGAGTGTTGTGGCACTGTGAGAACTAACAAAGGGCATTCCACCTGAAGGAGCATGAAGCCATCCATTAGAAAACAAAGCAGTCAGTGTTCCAGAGGGAAAGTGACAAAATAGTCCAAGTGTGGATGGACAAAAGACTTGTGTGAAAGAAAAGCATGATCCATGGTGCAACAGTAGTGAATGCAGCAAGGAACGACAGAACAGACTGGAAATATAGAAACTTTACACTGTTTTTCAGTGCAATAAACTCATGAAGGGCACAGACCAGGCAGACAAGTACCTCAGTTATTATTCAGATCTGAGGAAAACTGTCAAATGGCCGAATGTATCTGCTAAACTGTACATCCTTCAATGAAATTGTGTGTGCAAAACACTAAACACAAACCAGAAATAATGCAAAAGAACTTCCCGCAAGAGGTAGCAAGAATCCAAATAAGTCGAGTTCTGAGAAATGGCATTTACCAGAAAAGCAAATACCACCAAGGGGGCCTAAACAGGACCCCTAGCAGACTCTCCAGGGATTTCTGCAAACACAAATTGGACAAAATTGTGCTGGTGGGGAGGGCAAGTAGTATCACGCCAGACAGTGTAACATACATGCAGCACACAAGAAGAAACTGAAACATAAATGCATTTGGAAATTCTACATTGTTCCTCTTCACAAAGGGTCATGGTTTGAGAAATACCACACAGTCAGAACTTCTAGGCTGTCTAAATGCAGCTTCTTCAGCAATGGGTTAGGCACTGTCATCTATACATTCAAATTGTAAGAAAGAGTATAACAAGGGGGTCAAACATTTTAAGTGTGTAAAACGTCCAGGAACCCCGGGTATTTAATTAAGGAAAACTTGTGCTTTTTTATGAAAAATAACTGCCAATTTCAAGCTTGAATTGTTGCTATTTCAGTAATATGCTATGGCAATGTATTCACTAAAATATAAAATATTTGGGTGGATGGAGGGATTTCACGTCTTGATAGTATGCTTCTGACACATCACTTGTCTCAACCAACACACCAATACCAGTGCTAGAATGTGCGATATTTTTACCTTACAAAAACTGAACTCACCTTCACAGGGTCTCACTTGTAATTCCTTGAATACATTAAAACCAACTAGGTACCAGTACAAGCAGGACTTTTGAAAAATTATTTACAGCAGCATTTCTGGCATGGAAGAAATAAACAATGGATGCAAAGAGTCCGTCACCAAGCACTGTGAATGTGACCACTATGACTATGGCAACTTGTTTATGCAGTCAAAGTAGTTATTTACTTGTCACTCCTCATATCTGTACTTACCTCTTCAGTGGCATATCACTATTCTTCTCCACGCAATTGAGGTACACCTTGATGTGACAGTTCAGAACCTCCTGCAGCACAGACAAAATTGGACCAACCTTCTGAGCTCCTCTTGATACAGGATCCACAATAACTGCTATGTCAAATGCTGGCTCTGACACATTGTGGGGAGGAAGCTTGACAACACTGAAATACACAACTCTTGATATTTAGTGCTCAAGTTTTATATCAGCCCCTTCAGTGCTGGTAAAAATCAGCCAAAAACTCAAACAGATGTAATGAACTGCAGAAACAAAATCATGTGATGAATGCTGAATGAATTAGCACTGTGTTTACACAAAACGGCAGATGACGTGAGATCATAACGGCCAGCCACCAATCTCTACTAGTAACAGTCAAAGGTTAGTGTAAATGACTTCTACTATCAACCCTCTTTCTTGACAAAGTCCAAACTGCTTTAAAGCTGGGTATTAGTACCCTTCAGTGGTTCAGAGTTGATGTTAAACTGCAGAAGACACTCTACCATTGCCAGCAACAGTTCAGATTCAGTTCAACACGCATGTCCAGTCTGTCAGTCATCAAATATCACCGGATCACTGGGATTAAGAGAATGTTTCAGAGATGCTAGGACCTTAAAGAGCCAGCACCTGGTAGTCAACACACACTAACAAAACAGAAAACACAACACCACAGTGGCCTACCATAATACGATCTCTCTTGGACACAACATACATACCAAAAGGTGAGCAACTGTAACTTCTGTCATATGAATTAGATTTTATAAGAGGCAGGAAATATGATTCCAGATTTCAGTTTCCATGTTGTGATTTGTGTTGACAGAGTCACACTTATACACTAAATATGATACTCTTGCTAAAATGCCATAGTGTACCTGTGAATGTCGGTATGAACTGGAATCTCAAATCGGTTACGTGACTGCGGCCGAGACACTAGAAGCGCCACTGCTTGCATCAACATGTTACTGTCCTTCAACGCATTTCCAGAATCTAAAAAAAAAAGAAACACATATCCAGTTCAGAAAGTAACTTTTCCAAATCATTATTCTGGATTATAATTTTCAACGAAGTAATGAGCTTGTTAATATTATGTTCATAAAAAAACGTGTCAAAAACAGATAGTGTCTTCAGTAACTTTAGTAACTTGGGACATCCTCTCAGTTTTCCACAACAATGACAGTACAATTCACAGACATGTACCAGCACTAGCTGCTGGAATATGCCATTGTGGCATCAGTCTGTTTCAGCAGTCTGCAACCACATATGCAGAGCCTTCTGTAACATCACATCATTCTTGCAGTGTCAGGTCCTCATGTGTTCTTCCTAGGTCCTAAACAAGTGAAACTGTGAGGGAGGCAAGTCTGGATTGTAGGGAGGAAGGGACAGAACTTATGAGCCATACTGTTCAGCATTGTGATGTTGTGCATTCTTGTGCAGATGAACAATATACTTCATCATTAAACAATTGTTGCAAGGTGCAGATCACAGTTACTAGTGTGTCCAAACATAGCACGCAGTATCGACAATTTCCTCTGTGCCCCAGCCTGTATGCATATGTCAGCACCCCATTTGATGTTTACCATAACCTTACTGCCATCAGCACTGTTCTGGCCTCCTTCATTTTAGGATGTGATATGACACCATTCCAAGTACTATCATCTCATTTCAAAGAATAAATGGTGGAAGCAGCTCCCATTACTGGTCACAATGTTCACTACAGCGTCACAGTCTTCAGCAGCAAGTCTTTAACAAGCTGTAAAGCCACTTAATACAAGCCATTTGTTTCACCAATCAGCAAGCAAGAAACCCAACAGCAACAAACTTTCCAGGATCCAATATGGCACAGTGTCCAATCCCAGTCTGTGCTGTGATTTTGTTACCCACTCACCACTTTGTCACTTCTAACTGACACATCAACTCTCTGCTTGCTGCATTCTGTACTCATGGATATGTGCTGACTGCTGCAAGGCAGACTGGAGATGTACTAAGCACTGCCATCTTAAAAGCATATCACCAACCACCACCACTACCACATACTACTGGCACAAATGCAGACATCTCCAAATACAAAGTTGCCCAACAATATCTGCAGCCAAAAACTTCTCCTTTACAAGTAATTCAAACACAGCATAGTGGCAAAACAAAATGTCACAGACATCTATTCTGTTAATGATTTGTGTATATACTGTCATGCCCATGCACTGGACATATATCTGAGCTTGAAGATAACTGCCTATCAGTCATATAATTATCAGCCTACAGTATCACTCTAATGTGTGTAGTATGATGCTACACACAATTCTTGATGAAGCTCCTGTAACTAACTTCCAGAAGCAGCCTTTCTTAAAAAAAAATAATAGTCACTCAGTCAGGAACATTTAACACAAAAACTACAAACAAAAGGCACATAAAACTGGTAAAGAACGTACATATCCCAATTCCAAACCGGGATTTTGCACAACTCTGTTTCAAAGTTTACCACATACACATGACTTCTGTTTCTTTTTTTAAGAATTGACTAGACACCTCCACACTTCTAGGATGGCAGGTAAGGGGGGAAGACTATGCAGTTGGTTACCAGTTTTTTAAGTTTTATGATGGTCTTCACACATTGCTTCCTCTTCTTCTAACAAGTACCTGCCACCTAAGAGACTAAAATGAGATAAACTCTGGAATTAAATATTTTTGCATATTGCTGTATTTCAAAACCAATGCCAAGTGAGTATTCTAATTAATACACATAAGCAAATTTGTATTAAGACAGAGCAAACCAAACTTGGCAAAGTAACTTAGTCACCAATTGGCTGATTAAAGAATGTTGCATGGATATAGTAGGCATGCACTTTTTATTTTCTGGAAGCAGTGAGAAATTCACATACGATGAACAAAAATAAGTACGTATTACCATCACCACCATCTGCAGTCTTCTTTCTGAAGGTCTGGAGGATCTTATCTCCATAGCTGTTCAAGCTGAACCTCTCCAAGAGAGAAAAGTCATCCAGTGTAAACTTCTCTGTTTCTTCCAGTGGTCCCAGTATTCTCCCATTGGTCACAATGGCCCTGCCACCTGCAGGAACATTCAGCACGTGTCTGCAGTACAGCTGCTGAACTTTCAATGTTTCAATACTGACTTGAATCAGAATTTCAGACAATTCTGTCAAATCCACTCCCTACAATGAAAGTTTAGACTTTTGTAGAAGCTGCTTCAGTATCAATGTGTGGTAATACATACAGTGACCTCGCTTAAAAACGAGTTAAATTTATTGTTCATATAAATGTTACAGGATCAACAACAGGAACTGGTAAATAAGTACACTGTAGTACAGACATACTATATGCACAAACAGAAACAGGATATACTGACAGCACTAGAGAAAAAAGATGTAAAAAAAAACTACTGGGACGACCAAGGACTAGAGAGAGAGAAATGGAAAGTAATATACACAAAATAGAGTAGCAAGTGATATAAGGAAATGAATTACTAGATAAAAGAAGAGAATGGAGGAGGACTGTCACCACATGACTGACAACATGCATGGAAATGTTACCAGAGACTCAAGCATTTAAGTGAGCTATTTAACAATGCTGTCAACTGCTGTGACATAAGGCACTTCTATGTGGGCTGTACCCCTGAGAGATAAGACAAAATCACTCACTGATTCATCATCATCAGATAGCATGCAGGGTTTTAGGCCTCGTGACCTGTTCTGGTCCCATGAACAGTCAAGAAGACTTTCGGGGGGTCATCCTTGGATTCATTTTCCACACAGTTGATATTTCATAATTAAGTGTGTAGTCTGTCTCTGTGCATTCACCTAACATGTTGTACCCATTTAGTTCTGTTATTTGAATTTTCTTAACAAATGGATGAACTTTAAATTCAGATGACATATCTGCACTGGTTTTGCCCAGCAGCCATGTGTATTTTGTCATTGTGCTTATAAATTTCATTTCCACTGACATAATCCTGGATTTATTCTGTTCTCTAATTGCCCAAGTTTTGCATGTGTATAATAAAGTAGGTAATGCCAAAGAGTTATGTATTACCAGTCCCGTGTGCTTTCAGACCTGAGAGGGTTTTAAAGTTCTGTTCATGATTCCTGTCACCTGGAGAAATTTAGATGCATTAACAGTAATATCTGTCTCATTCTGGTAAGAAATAGAGCAACCTAGGTAAATTAAAGTGTTCACTTGTTCTAAAATTACTTATTACAATTTTACTTCTCACTGGATCTCTTTTGGTAAAAGCCACTGTTTTCACTTCGCCTGTTGAAATTTTTAGTCCATATTTGGAGGTAACTGTCTTCAGTGAATGTATAGAAACTTGTGCATTTTCTGAATCTGCCACTATAACTTTCCCATCTGCAAATGAAGGTTTTTTTAATACTTTCTTTCTTGAAATTTTGATTCCTTTCATCTCCTCCTCTTTCCATTCTGTAATAATATGATTTATAAAGATGTTAAGTACAGACGGTGAAAGGGGGCATCCCTGTTGAACTCCTGTATTAATTTTTATTGGTTGTGTCAATGTGACATCTAGTTTTTTTTATTTCGATGTTTTCATACACTTTTATAATTGCTGCAAGTAATGGATTGGGAATATTTCTCTCTTGTAAAATGCTAAACAGCAGCGCTCTTCTTACTTCATTAAAAGCCTTTTCATAATCCTTTTAAAAAGAGAGAGAGAGTCATATTTCTAAGTTTTATTCTCTTCTTTACTTGTCATTTATTCATAACAAAAGTGATATTTCATAAAAGAATTATAACACCAAGTGCAAGATACTTCTCATAAACTACAACACAGTCTAAAAATTTGTCAGCATTTGCAAATGTGTCAGATATCTCATATTCAATGAGGGTAAAAATGCAAGGAAAGAAACTGAGATGTCACTTACTGGAACTGAGATGCTACTCAGATCCTTCTGTCCACTGTTGATTGCTTCAACAACACTGTCATCTAACAAGATTGTATTTATGACCTGGACAGCATGGCTTGGCTGTAGGACTCTTGGTGCAGCCAAAACGAGTCTGTCCAATGGCTGAAACTGTCCCACTGACGAAGGATTCAGCAGAACACCTACTCGGATACTACCACTGGAACGCTATCAACAAAGAATCAATTTCATTATATTTTATGATGTAATATGCTCATATAATTTCATCACTTTATGCATAGAAACTGAATCTCACTAATTCTAAAGTACTGTATTTACCCACAACGAAGCCAAGGTTTTCTCCTTTTGACAGTCTTGAAACTTTACAGTTCATTTTAAACATAAGTGCAAAGTATATACAAATGTTGTTAAGCATTGCAAGGCTAAGCAGGTTATGTTTTGACACTGTGTATGT
>Ga0209755_10003108_pt1 | contig 21298 bp, 18 predicted proteins | sample TergutCo191P1_FD_187301 | JGI IMG/M metagenome (GOLD analysis project Ga0209755, IMG submission 187301) | Cornitermes sp. P1 segment gut microbial communities from Petit-Saut dam, French Guiana - Co191P1 (SPAdes) (version 2) | ecosystem: Host-associated > Arthropoda: Insects > Digestive system...
GTTCCTCGTCTTCATCAGGCGGCTGTCCGCGTCCGTCATCGACTTCTGCGTCTCACCGCTCGCCTCAAGCTCCTTGGCGATCGCCTGATACTGTTCCTTGCGCGCGGCCAGCTCCTTGACGATACCCGTTATCTCCGCAGCGGTTTTCCCGTCGCCAGCACCGCCCTCCGCCTTGTCGTTGGCCTCAAGCTCCCTCATGTATTCCTCGGTCTTCTCGTCGATCCGCTTTATGCGATCCCTCAGCTTCTTCTCCGTGAAGTTGCGATCCTTGCCGTTCACCGCCTTGAACTTGCTGCCGTCTATCGCCACTAGCTCTCGCCCGTACAGATCCTGTTCCACGCACAGCTCGGTAATGGGAAAAACTTGTGGTGCAAGCCAGAAATCAAGCCACTACAGGGCGTAGGATGCCTGTGGTGGGCATGCTTATTCTGCGTGCAACAAGTCTTGCCCATTACCCACTTTTCTACCAGCGGCGCATGGGTGACAGTGGGTGTTCGTCCGCTCCTACCCGGCTCCACTCCTGCGGCAGGCGAACCACTGTAGGCGCATTCGTTCCATACACTATGTACCTTCCCCCCGTTTTTCACATATAATTAAAACGATGCTGTTCGATTTTCTCTTCGCATTCAGGCGGATAAAAGTGTTTGCTCTCGTCGGGGAAAGCGGTACCGGGAAAAGTTTTCGCGCCAAGCTGGTGGCGCACAAATACGGCATCGACCACATCATCGACGACGGCCTCCTGATCAAGGACAACCGCATAATTGCGGGACATTCGGCGAAAAAGGAAAAGTCCTTCATGGCGGCGGTAAAGGTCGCCCTTTTCGACGAAAAACTCCACCGCGACGAAATTGCCCGCAAATTTCAGACCGACAAGGTACGGAAAATCCTGCTCCTTGGCACCTCGGAAAAGATGGTGCAGAAAATAGCGGCGAGGTTGCAGATCCCTCCGCCGCACAAGATCATCAAGATCGAGGACATCGCCACCCAGGACGAAATCGACAAGGCCATACGAACCCGCCGTATCGAGGGCAAGCACGTCATTCCGGTGCCCTCCATCGAGATCAAGCGCAACTACCCCACGATTTTCCACAACGCATTGCGGATCTTCATGGGCCGACGCGATGCGGGCATAGGCCCCACGCCGGGTGTTCATGAAAAGTCGGTGGTAAGGCCATCATACTCCAAACGGGGCCGGGTTGTCATTTCCGAGGCCGCGCTTAGCCAGATGGTGATCCACTGCGTTGACGAATACAACCCGAACATACGCATAAAGAAAATACTTGTGCGAAACACCGAAATAGGCTACAATTTGGCAATTACCATTGACGTTCCTTACGGCACCCAACTCGGGGGAAACATCCACGAGCTACAGCAGTATGTCATCGATAACATCGAGAGGTACACGGGCATCCTGATTGAGGAAGTGAACATTATTATCGACAAGATAATCCAGTAGGAGGGGTAGATATGAAACGCGGTTTTACGGGCCTGATTTTGTTTGTCTTGGGTGTTGCCTTTGCGCAGCACACCGTTTTTGCGCAGCAGGGCGGCCCAGCACTTCGGACGGTGCATTTCGATATATACGCCGACCCGGCGGATGTGCCCATAGGCTATGTGCAGGTTCTTGCCCGGCAAATGGAGGGCAGGTTCGCCGTCTACAACCAGGTTTTCCGTTTCGATCCGGGAAGGCTTGCCCGTCCTTTAAGGGTCAGGGCCTTTAGGAGCAGGGAGCTGTACGAAAGCTACGTCGGCGCCCGAATCGAAGGCGCGGTTCCGCCGGGGGCCGTATACCTGCATTTCGGTCAGGTGGAACTGCGGGAGCTGATAATCCATCTGGGGTACGAGACCTATGCCCTGCCCTTTCAGGCATTCATTCAGTTCTTGAGGGCCTTCGTTCCGGATCCCCCTATCTGGATACGGGATGGCTTCGGGGTGCATTTCGCCACACTCAGCTTTGACGAAGAAGGTGTACCCACGCACAGGGAAAACCTTGCCTGGCTTGATGTGGTAAAAGCGATGCGGCGGGAAATGCCTTCGCCGGAATCGATCATGCGGGCGACTGCGCCGGTAACGGTGGACAACTTCCCGGGGGTGGCTTGGTCGCTGGTTTCGTTCTTCCTGAATTCGGGCAACTATAATTACTTGCGCAGTTTTACGGAAAGTTTCATGATGCTGGATTACGCTAACACCGCGGAGGAAAACGCCGCCGCGGTTGTCGGAAGGATAGCCATGTGGAACAACCTGTACGACATGACAAGGGATCACCTTTATTACATTGACTCGCGCAGATCGTTTTCCGAACTTATCACTTACGGGCAGCGCGCATATATCTCCGGTAGACCGGAAACTGCGCGGGCGGTGTTCCGCAGGGCGCTGGAAATACGGCCCGACCATTACGCCCCCTGGTATTACCTTGGCCTTCTGGCATTCAACGATGGCTACACCAAAACCGCGGATCGGTATTACCGCATGGCCTTGAGCCTTGGCGCAGACACAGCCTCGATACTGTATGCAATGGCCCTTAACGCCGCCACCGCCACCAGAATGGACGAGGCCATAGAACTGTTGAACCGCGCCGCCGAAATCGCCCCCGACCGTTTCCGCGAAAGGGCCGAAACCTTGATCTACCAGTTGGAACAAATCAGGGAAAGATGATGAGCGAAATTCAAGTACACTACGCGGACATTGCGGACGGGCAAACCAAAACCATCCGTTGCCCTTACGGCACCATCGCGGACACGCTTTTCGCCGACATCGGCATCGATGAAACGACGACCATCGCACTCAGGGTGAACAACGAGACGCGCCCGGTAAAAACCAGACTTGCGGTCAACACCACTCTGGAACCGGTACACCTGACCTCCCCAGAAGGCACGATGATCTACCGCCGCTCGCTTGCCTTTCTTTTGGCAATTGCCGCGCAAAAGCTTTTTCCCGACCGCGGCCTCTACGTTGGCCACTCGCTGGGAAACAGTTACTATTACACGTTCAATTCCAACGAGTCGCCCACGGAAAACGAAGTCGCCTTGCTGCAAGAAGAGATGCAGACCCTTGTGCGGAAAAACCTTCCAATAACGTTCAAATATCTTGCCTACGAGGAAGCCTGCGAGATCTTCACCAGAAATCGCCAGACCGACACCGCGCTGCTTTTGGAACAGCGCAGCACCTCGCGGATAAAAGTCAACGAGTGCGGGGACTTTCTGGACATCTACATCGAGCCGCTGGTTCCGCACACCGGCTTTCTTTCCGTTTTCGCACTTATGCCCTACAAGGAGGGCTTCCTGCTCCGCTTTCCTGGCGGCGGCAAGGGGGAACTTGGCACGTTCGTGGACGAGCCGAAAATCTTTGACGTGTACGGTGAGTACAAGAAATGGGGCCGCATAGTCGGGGTGCGGGTTGTTGGCGAGCTGAATTCGCTGGTGGCAAACAGAACCGTCCGCGACTACATAAGAATTGCCGAGGCGCATCAAGCCCGCAAGATAGCCGAGATTGCCGAGCAGGTTTACAGACAGAAGGAAACCATAAAGACCGTGCTGCTCGCCGGCCCTTCCAGTTCAGGCAAAACCACCACCGCGAAACGGCTTTCGATCGAGCTGATGGTGCTGGGAATCAGACCCATCGCCATAAACCTCGACAGCTACTATGTGGGAAAGGACAAAACCCCGCTGAACGAAAAGGGCGAGCCGGACTACGAATGCCTCGAGGCACTGGATGTCCCCCACCTGAACGAACAACTTCAGGCCATTTACCAAGGCAAGGAAATAAGCCTGCCGGTCTATGACTTCAAGACTGGCAAGAGCGAAAAGGGTGTCGGCGGGAAAATCTGCATGGATCGCCGCACGGTGCTTATAATCGAGGGCATACACGCCCTGAACGATGCGCTTACCCCAAGCATCCCCCGGGAAAGCAAGTTCAAGCTGTACGTTTCGGCCCTGACCCAGCTTAACCTTGACGACCACAACCGCATTCCCACCAGTGACAACCGCCTGCTTCGGCGTATAGTCCGCGACTCGCAGTTTAGGGGAAAGAGCGCAGCCTCCACGATTGGGATGTGGCCCGACGTGCGGGCCGGGGAGCGGAAGTACATTTTTCCTTTCCAGAACACTGCCGACGCGGCCTTTAACTCCGCCCTTGACTACGAACTTTCCGTGCTGAAGTACCACGCCGAGCCCTTGTTGAGGGCGGTGAAACCCAGTCAGCGCGAATATGCCGAGGCGGCGCGGCTGCTTTCGTTTCTGGAGAACTTCGCCCCGATACCGCCCCAGCACGTTCCTGGGACGAGTATCCTGCGGGAGTTTATCGGGGACAGCGAGTTCAAGTATTAGAGGGGGGAGGGGGATAACCGCGGCATGAGCGGCAAGCCGTTTTACTTGAGTATTATTTCCACCGAGGGATCAAATGCGTTCGGTGCGACATGTGTGCTCTTTGGGACAGTTACGCTTCTCAGGAACATGTTTCGCACAAATGCTTCCTCTCTGATGTGAGTAACGTTGCTGCCAATAGTTATGCTGTTTAGTTGGTTGCCCACAAATGCATTCCACCCAATGTCCGTAACACTATCTGGGATGGTGATGCGAGTCAATTGGTTACCCCAAAATGCCCCATCGCCGATATAGATAACGTTACTGGGAATGCTCACATAGGCCAATTGGTTGACAGCAAATGCCAAATTCCCGATGCAAGTAACGCTGTCTGGAATTATTACCTCGATCAGTTGGTTGCGAAAAAATGCACAGCTCCCAATGCTTACCACCGGAAGCCCGTTATGAACGGCAGGTATAATCAATTCCCTTGTCGTGCCAGTAAAGCCGGTAATCGCATATCCTTCGCCATTTCGGCCAAATATAAGCCCTTCCGTGCCATTGCCGTTGCTCGCCGTTTCCGGGACTCTTGTGATGACAGCCCCGCCCCATCGCTTCATGCCTTGCTCTCCTAATATCCATACTTGAGCAAAAAGCACATTCTGCCAAGGCGTTTTAAGCCAACTTGTGTAGAATGCGCTTGAAGTTGTGTAGAAGATTCCTCGAAACTCTATTTTTTCATAAAGGCAGATTCTTATTTTTTTGCAGCTTGTCCACCAAGGAAAACAATTTTTCAGAGGCGATTTTTAAGGTGGCGACAGATTCCTGTAGGGCGATAAAATTGTTGATAGCTTTGTAGCTGCCGGCTGGCAATTTTTCTAAGATGTCGGCAAGTTCCGTTATGGTATATGTGTCCACTTTTGCTTCTGTTTCGCAAACCTGGTTGCAAGTATTACTTTTGCGTTTGGCAGTAGCATTGCTCCTGGTAATGTTTCCACTCGCCATTGACTGCAAACCAAGCCTGACGGCCAACATTTTCACCTTCTGATCGATATTTTTTATATGTCCATCGGCGATAATTGCACACGCTTTAAGTAACATCGCATTGTTGGTACTTGGTATTTCAAGAGTTTCCTCTTTGTCGGGATAGGTATTGGCCATAGTTACTCCTTGAATTCATTTTGGGCATATAAACACCAATGTATGCAAGGTAATTTGAGCCAACTTGCGTAAAATGCGCTTGAAAATGTGTAAAAAGTTAGTCGAGGGGAAACCCCTTCGTCAAATCTCTTTAACTTAAACCTTGAACCTCGAAACCGCCCGCACCAGCGATGAAATATTTTCCTGGGTTTTCCCGCTTAGATCATTAACGGTATTCACGGCCTTGTTCACCTGCTCCGCACCTGCGGCCATTTCGTTCACGCCATCGGTTATTCCCTGCGTCGCTTCTTCTAGATTTTTACTCTCCAAGATGACCTGTTTGCTCCCTTCCAGCATTTCCGTGGATCCGCCCTTTACCTGCTGGGTTATCTCGTTTACCAACCCGGATACGCTGAGTACCTGCTTGCTGCCATGGGTCTGCTCTTCCATGGCACTGCGGATGTTTTCCCCCTGATCCGCAACGGTTTTCACGCCTTGGTCAATGGCCTCGAACTTTTCCATAACGCTGTTCGTAGACAGGATTATTTTATCGATGGAACCTTTGATTTTTTTCAAAACCCCGCTGATGGTCTTTGACTGTGCGCTGGAGGATTCGGCGAGCTTGCGTATCTCGTCTGCGACCACCGCAAAACCCCTGCCAGATTCGCCTGCGTGTGCGGCTTCAATGGCTGCGTTCATCGAAAGCAGGTTCGTCTGGCTGGCAATGTTCTGCATCACCGAGTTGACTTCCAGAAGGGATTCCGATTCACGCGCAATCTCCCGAATGTCGGCGGCAACTTCGCCAAGACCCGTACGCCCCACCTCAGAGGCTTCCCCCAAATCCTTCACATGTTCCGCGTTTTTGGCCAGGGTGTCGGTAACCGACTGGATGTTCGCGATCATTTCCTCGACAGCGGACGATGCCTGGGATACCGCGTTGGTTTGACGTTCGACATTCCCGCTAAGTCTGTCTATATTTACCGTAACCTGCTCCATCGTCGCATTGGTCTCGATAACACTGGTATTCTGGTTCTGTGCCCTGCTCTTGATGCTCTGGATGTTGACGGAGATCTGGCTCATTGCGGAAGCCGTATGCGCCATGTTGCTTGCAAGGTCATCGCCGATTTCGGACAGCGTTCCCGCTTGGGTTTTGATTGCCCCGATCAGTTTGCCCAGCCCCATCATGGTTTTGTTGAAGGAGCGTGAAGCCCTGGCTATTTCGTCGTTGCCTTCCTCCGGAAGCCTTTTCGTCAAGTCGCCGTTCGCAGTGTCGTCGAGGATCTGCGTCAAAAGACCAATGGGTTTGCTGATCATACCGGACACATAGAACGTTAAAAACATGGTGGCGGCCAATGCGATAGCCAGCGTGACAATGATCGCGATAAGCAATGCCTGTGCCAGATCTGTCGCACGTTGTGATGTAGCTTGTCCATCGTCCACCATGTTTTGAAAGCACCGCTCAAAATTTTCAAGAATCCTGTCGCTGTACAGTCTGCAAAGTTCCATCGCACTGAGAATCGCAGGAATGTCGGCTGTTTGGGAGGCTTCGTATATCGACACAACGACAGGCACAAGGTTATTGTCATACAATGCGCGGGCCTCGTCGAAAAGGCGTATCACCTCGGGATCTCTTATTATATCCCTATATGCGGTCATGTATCTGTCCAGTACTGGCAGCAGACTTACGATGTTCCCGAACTCTGTTTCGACCAACGCAAAATCGCCCGTCATGGATGCCATGACCATCTCGCGTACATGTATCCGAATAGTAAGCAGCGTTCGTTCGGCGCTGGCCAGATACGGCATCGGCTCTATTATGTTCCCATACTTGTAAGTACCGGAATCGGCAATCCGCCGCATGCCGAAAATGCCTACCATGCCTACCGCTACGGCCAATACGCCGACAATGAAAAAACTGACGATCAGCTTCGCTGATACCCTCATGTTCTTCATGCGGATAGCCCTAAACCTTAAATCTCGAAACCGACTGCGCCAGCGACGAGATGTTTTCTTGGGTTTTGTTGCTTAGTTCATTGACGGCACTTGCCATCACCAGGGCAAATTTGGGGGAGCGTTGCAGGGATATCTTCACGGTTTTAAAACCTCCTTCTATTTTTCCTATATAAACACCAGAAAAGGTAATTTGAACCAACTTGCACAGGGTGTACCTGAAATCATATGGAATATTAGCACGTTTCGGGGCGCCTTACAATAGTGTCCCATATAAAAATGTTTGCATTTTGCCATCCCTAGGGAAGCACTGATTAAAGACAGGTGCATGAGTTAGGGTCGCCACTCCATCCTCCGTGGACGCGGTATGCTAATTCGGCTATAATTCAAACATGAACAACGCACTGGCTGGCGGCCCAATCGCCGGGCTGGAGGACTCCACCGACAAAATTGCGGTCGGGGGGATCGATCTTGACGGCAGGGTGGGCAGGGCTTTGCCCTTGGTTTTCCGCTCCGTGGCGCTTTTTGCCATTCTATACCAGTTCAGGCTTCTTGCCGCGGATCTGTCGGACACCGCCGTTTACGTCACGGCAATCCTGGGCGCATTCGCCGCGGCGATCTTCCTGTCCCACCGAAACGCGCCCTTCAAAAACGGGCTTGCCGGGAAAATCGGGCCGATTGCGGCGATCATCACCATCGCGCTTGTTCCTTGGGCGATCAGAACCTTCATCGCCATGCCGCGGTTTCTGATCCCCAGCAGAACCGACTCCCTCGCAATCACCTTGGATGCGCTTCTGCTCAACTTTGACCGCAACAACTTCGTCTCGCTCTTGCCGTTCTACTGGGCTGGCGTGACAACATGGTTCTCGATGCGCTCGCGCCTGTTCCTGCGCGGCGCAATCATCGCCGACGCCGTTTTGCTCATCGCTATTTTCAGCTTCGCTCCCATCTCGGACATAGAAATCTATCGCTGGCCCATCGTGGTAATCGCAGTCGTTGCCGGCATCATCTTTTTGCAGGCGCTCGCCATGCTGTTTTCCATGCCCAAGGGAACCAAGCTGCAAAAAAACGAAAAAATTGTCGCAACGATTGTCCTGCTGCTTCTGGTCTTTTTGGGCGGCTTTCTCTTTCTGGGGCCGGCGCAGGAACGCGCCGTCCAAAGGGGCGGGGGGCTTCTGGAACCGCGGGGGCTTTTCAGCTTCGACTTTTCGCAGGTGCTAAGCCTTAACCCGGAAATCAGCATGACCGATGATCTGGTGCTCATCGTCAGGAAAGATCCGCCAATGCAAGACGCACTGCTAAGGCGTGCGGTGATGTCCGGCTACGACAGAAGGCAGGGGTTTTTCCGAATCGAGGAACTGGACGAGCGGACGCATCCACATCGCGTGCCCAATCGCCCGACGGAATTCCCCGCGCCGGATTTCAGGTCTTCGCACAGGGTAAGCCAGGAATTCTTTCTGGTGAATTTCGAGGCGACCGCGCTTATCGGCATGAAACAGTTGGTCGAGGTCACCCCTTTCGAGAATTGGGATGCGTCATCTTTCAGGGCCGCCTATGCCGTTGAAAGCGAGGTAATCGATTTCAGTCTTGCGAATTTTATCATGGGGGGGGAGGGGGATGCTTGGCCCGGTTTGGCCGACTTCGGACTTAGCGAAAGGGAATTTGCGGTGTTGACCTATTACGGCAACAACGAACGCCTGCGGGCTTTTGCGCAGGAGATAACCGCCAGATATGACCTTTTCCACGAAAAAATCCTTGCCATCTACACCCACCTGAAATTCGGCGACTATCGTTACAGTTTTCGCCCGGGCATCGCCCCAGATGGCGACCAGCTTGCGTGGTTTCTGTTTTACGCTAAAAGGGGTTACTGCACCTACTTTGCCTTTGCCATGACCCTGATGCTCCGGTCGCTGGGAATCCCGGCCAGGGTTGCCGCAGGGTTTTTCGTCGATCCGGGATCCTCGGTTTTCAATTATTATGCAATCCGCGCAGACATGGCCCATGCCTGGGTCGAGGTTCTTTTTCCCGGACATGGCTGGGTGGAGTTTGACCCGACCACGGAGCGGCTCGCCGAGGACGAGGAGTTCTCGTTTTCGATGGGCGTTGACCCAGATTTGTTCGAGCGATTGATGCGGGAAATTCTGGAGAACCGGGAGCATCTCCGGGTAAGGACGGGGCCGGATCCCGATGGAGCGTTGGCTGGGATGGGATCGTTTGTCCGGGCGGGTGTCGCGCTGTTAAGAAGCATCGCGCTTCCGTTGGTACTGCTGTCGTTGACGGTCGCGTTCGTGCTGATTCGATGCGGCTACCTGTTTCTCTCCGGTCTGCGCAGCAAGGAGCGCGGAAAGGCCGCCTGTCTATGGAAGCATACCCGCAGACGGCTCAGGCTTGCCGGCACGGGTTGTCCAGCATCGCTTGCGGAATCCGAGTGGGCGTTGCGTACGGACTCCGTTGTCAAGGGAACCTACGACATGTACCTTGCATCCGCAGCCGCCCGCTTTGCGCCGGAATACGGTGCCGGGGATTTCGCCGACATGCAAGATACCTACAAATCCTTTTCGCTTTCGTACAAGAAAAGCGTCAGCCCTTGGCGGCGGTTCCTTGCGTGGGCCTTCCCCCCCTTGGCACTCATCCTTGCGATGAAACCTTCGGCGGGCAAGGCAGGAGTTGCCGGTCTGCTTCTGTTTGCGTTAGCCGCGGTACATGACAGCAGTGCGCAGAACATCGACAACGCCCCCCCTCCCCCCATGAATGCGAACGAGTTGTTTTCCGCCGCCATCACCGCCGAACATGCCGAGAACTGGGAGCGGGCAATCTCGCTGTATCAGGAAGGCAGCCGAAGATTCCCGGATGACATCCGGTTCCCCTGGGCTTTGGGCAATCTTTACTACGGCCGGGCTTTGTACAATCTCGCCTGGGATGCGTTCCGCATGGCGGAAATGATAAACCCATATAACACGCATATTTTACAAAGGCTGGCAAGCACCGCGGGTTTCCTGAACCGCGACCATACTGCGGTGGCATACCTTGAAAGGTTGCTTGAAATCGACCCGTACAACAGGCACGCGATCAGCAACCTGGGTTGGATGTACTACAAAGTCCACCGACTTGCCGACGGCGAACGCCTGCTGGTCGAGGCTCTCGAACGTTTCGGCCACGACGAGGATCTTGCCATGACTTTGGGAACGATTTACTCCGCCATGTTCCGCCACGAGGAAGGCAGGTATTGGTACCAAAGATCGATCAATCTTGGCGCAAGGTCGCGTAGCTTTAGGGCGGTGGCGCATTACAACCTTTCGATACTGGAGTCGCGTTTCTTTCATTACGACCTTGCCATGGATCAAGCCAATGCCTCGATCAGCGCCCAAAGACGCGCCTCGGGTTTTCTTTCCCGGGGGGATCTGCAGTTGCGGCGGCTGGATCTGCAAGGCGCGATGGCGGATTTCGTTTATGCGCGGGAGATAGACCCCTCCCCCCTGTCAAAGGTCAACCTTGCCCGTGTTCATCTGACTTCGGGCAGGCTGGTGGAGGCGAGACTTTACGCACTTGCCAGTCTTAGGACGACCGACCATGCGTGGATGGCGCATTTCGGGATCAACCCCGACCGTTACCTGCGGGATGTTCACGAACTTTTGTACAACATTTATTCTGGGCTTATGCGGGCCGAACGTTTCACGCCCAGCAGGACGCCATTTCAGGCGATTGCCTCGATGTTCAGATCGGCCTCTTACCGGTTTCATGCCACGGTTCACCGCAAACTTTTCCAGAAGTACAGCCTTGCGTCCGGGGACGCATACGACAGGATAACCCGCAACGGCGGCGGTTTCGCCGATCTCAGGTCGTGGGAACCTGGCGGGGAAAACCAGGCCGCGCCCCCGATAGACCGCTACCTTCAGTTTTTCAGCGCGTTTAGAACGTACCCGCGCCGCGCCGCCCTCTACCTGAGAAAAGCGCGCGAGTTTGAGACCGCGATCATCCCTGCGTCGATCCCTTCCTATTATCTTGAGGAGGGAAGGCTCCGCGGCAATCTGGGCATGACCGCGGTGGCACTCGAAGGCTTTGACCCAATCTGGCAGCGCGACATGATCGCGATGGCCTACCGCGAGTTCGCCCGCAACGGCAGAACGCGCCGCGCCCGCCAACCCTTCGCCGAGGAACTTTTTGCGTTGAACCGCAGTGCGCTCCTGCAGTCCGGCGTTGCCCTTCCTGCGGAAATCGATGTGAGCTTTGTCGGCGCAGAGGGAAGCCGCCGCAGCGAAAGAACGCTACGCCGGGCACTTGGGAAAGCGGGTTTTACCCGGCCAGTTCTCGCCGGGGGGAGCAGCCCGCGTTTCGTGCTTGACATCGTGATTTCCGCCGCAGATACCGGGGGTTACATCGTCTCAAGCGAGTTAATCGACACGGACACTTGGGAAAACCCGTTCCGCAGGACGCTTCCCCTGCGTTCAATGTCCGGGGCGGACATTTACGCCTTCGCCGCGGATTTGAGCAGGGCGGTGTTCAGGGTGGATTGACGCCCCTTGACAGGTTCGGAGCGAACTTCTTGGAGCGGGTGTGCAAGTCGATCATTCCGCAAAAACAGGTTCCAAGTGTACGGCGAACCCAGGTAAAATGCCAACGTCGGCCTTGTCGGTCGCGGCATAGGAGCGGAAGCGGATCACGTTATCATCAAGAAGATAGGTTTCAAGGGTTTTGTCTTCGGGGCTTACCACCCAGTATTCCTTTACGCCGGCATTCTGGTAGAGCCGGAATTTGCGCCCCATCTCCCTTGCCGTATTCGACGGGGAGAGTATCTCAACCACCAAATCCGGCGCGCCCCTTATGCCTTCGTCCCCTATCTTGCCCTTGTCGCAGACGACCATTATATCCGGCTGCACGACCGTATCGTCGCTCTCGTCTTCTTCATAGAAAAGCCTGACATCGTAAGGGGCGACAAACGCCTGGCAGGGCTTGCCCCGCAGGTGATTGAACAATTGATTGGATATTTCCCGAGAAATGACCTGGTGCTTGGTATTACACCCGGCCATGGCGAAGGCTTCGCCGTGGATAAGCTCGTAGCGTTCCCCTTCCTTCAGCTCCCATCCCTTATAGTCGGCATAGGTGAAATGCCGCACCGTATCTTCCTTTGGTAAAGCACCCATGATTCGCTCCTCTGCCAAATATAGCATGGTTGGCATGTAAAGGCAATTGAAATCACAGGCATTGCCGTTATCTGCAAGCAGGGGGTGACTGACACTTTTTTCCTACCGCAGGGTTATTGATACCCTCCAATTTGTCGCATCCCCCATCCCGTTAACTCTCTCGTACCGTTCCTCACGACCAGTTTTCCACGGCCAGCCCTTTTATCCGCGAGAATTCATCGGCGTTGTTTGTAACAAGCGTCATGCCCTGCGATTTTGCGTGAGCCCCGATCAACATATCCATAGGGCCTATCATGCATCCCCTGTCCCTTAAATCTTTTTTCACAATTCCGTATTCCCTGGCCGCGTTTTCGTCAAAATGCTTTATGCCCATGATCGCCAAAAACCCCAGCAACGCCATCCGGTTTTTTTCTTTGTGGCCGCTGTTTTCAATCCCGAACTCCAACTCCAACAGCGTTATCGTCGAGATGAACAGCCCCTGCCCTTTTTTCTCTTGCAGTCGCCGCAACACGTTTTCCGTCCGTTTGTTGATAATGTATATGCAGATATCCGTGTCGAGCATGTACATTACAGCGATTCCCTTTCCTGATGGTTCCCCTGCTGCCTTCCTTCGGACATGAAATCGTCGGAAAAACCGTTCAGCCCATGCAGAAACACCTCCCATTCCTTGTCGATGGGAAACATGACCACGGCTTCCCCGACTTTCCGAATGTACACGCTGTCCCCCTGAAACTGGCATTCCTTGGGAAGCCTTACGGCCTGGCTTCTGCCGTTCGCAAATAAACGTGCGGTTTGCATAACATCCCCCTGTCTTGAATATATACCGTGATATATACTATGTCAAGTGCGCAAAGCCGTGTTAATACGGATTTGGTAGCCCTTACCTTCCGTCTTGAACCATGCCAGCACATCGGCGTCTATTTTAGTTGACTGGTCAGATCGGCGTGTATGCGGATTTTCCGTTAATGCGCTCCGACCTCATCAGGTGAATCTTTCTTACGGTTTCGCCGAAAGGCTCCACGGGCCACGGTGCCGCATCCGTTACAACCTGCTGGCCAAGGGTAACATGCGGGCTGTACCTCCGCTTTTCGGGTTCGAAACCTGCGCAGGCAAGTCTGTCGGTTAACCTGCGGTGCAAGTCCAGCAACGCCTCGCCCTCGTTTACGCCGGCCCACCAAAGGTTCCCGCGGCCGCGGCCGAAACAGCCGACACGTTCGATCGATATGTCGAAAGCCTCAAACTGCATCGAGTCGGTTACCGCTTTGGCTGCTGCGGCTTGCTTTGGGTCGCAACCGCCCAGGAACGAAAGGGTAACGTGCAGGTTTTCCGGCAGGGTGAAATTGCCGCGTTTTGAGCGGGCGCGCAACGTATCCTGCAATGCGACAAGCCCGTTTTTTGTTTTTCGGGTGAAGTTTATGGCGATGAACAGGCGCAGAGTGGCGCAATCCCTGTTTTCGCCCCGTTCGGGAACCATTTGAATCGTGTTGTCCATGTTGAATTATCTTATCATGTTTTTGAGGACAATTGGACATACCCCCTACCCCATCCCGCAAGAAAAGACTATACTCCACCAGTGGACACAAGCAACGAACCCGAAAAAGAGAAAGGCAAGAAGGCAGACGACATACTGTGGCACCCAGCCTTCTGCAACGCCATGCGGGTAGTGCGTGGCTGCACCGTTGAAAAAAAATGGCCCGGGATATATATTGTCAGTGGGGATCCGTTGCCGATCCAGATAATCGACAACAGGGAACTGCCCGCCGAAGAGAACCATTGGCTGAAGGGCCTGTGCAACACGCTTGACGCAAATGGGTGGCGGAACATGCTTGCGGAAATATCGCAACTGGGCAAGTCTGGGCAAGTCTGGGCTTATAGGGGCGTACCTTGACGTGATAGTGCGGGCGAACAGGGAAAGTTTCAGGGAGGCGTATGAGATGAGCGAAGACACGTTGGCTTTGGAGCAGATGATCGAGGAAATCGGCTTGGCCGCAAAATGGGAGGCCAAGGGTATATCTATAGGCGAGGCCAGAGGTGAGGCTAGGGGTGAGGCCAGAGGCGAGGCCAGGGGTGCAGCCAAAACCGAAAGCAAGATACTCGGGCTTTTTAGGCAGGGGTATACCGTGGACGAAGTGGAAAGGATGCTTGCCCAAGGCAGGGCCGGGAATGCCGAGATTGCCACAAGCGGCCAACACCGCTAAGGAAGCACGGATTAAATCGCTGGGAGAAGTTATCAGGGAGTTTCGTGCGAAAACGGTGACAGGTTTTTGCCCCATGGTTTTCGGGGTCTGCCCTCAAGCCTAATGCGCAGACGGGGCAGGGGCAGGATACCCGTCCTGCCCCTGTTTGTCAAACGTTCTTTGCGGCTATTGATGCGCCCTTAACGGATGAATGCGAGATCTGCCGGGTGGTCTTTGTTTCGATCGTTCCAGGTTTTCTAAGAAGGCCCCAGATGTTGCTAAAGTGAAGTCGTCAAATGGTATGCTGACTCCCGCATAGATGTTTCTGGGAGGTAGGAAGTAGACTACTTCCCCATCGTTAAGCCACAGCATAACATCGTGAACCCCTGGCACGGCAATTCCAAGCCCAAAAGTAACAGAAGGGCCTGATATCCATGCCGAGTCTACAATTACCCAAATCCAGGCTCCAGGAACACGCAAGAGTACATTCGCCCATTCGCCATGATACCGAGTGGGTATTCCCGTAATGGTTACGGACATGACTTCGCCGCCATCGACAAAATTAAAGGCAGACCATGGTATGGTGGTATCTGCGGCGATGGGTCTTGCAGATGCAAAACCTTCCATCCAACGAGCCGAACCCTCAACAATTAACCGAATCTCATACGTTCCAGGATCGGCAAACCAGAAACGAAAAACTGCCGATGAACTTGTTATTGCTGTTCTGCTCTGATCAAACTCATAATCTGCTCCAGACAATTCCACCGTCCCAAAACCGTTTTGATATTGAGATGGTATCCCCGTAATGGTTATGGTTATGCTGGGTGGTAAAGCAGCAAACTGGCTAAACGGTATGTTGCTGCTTGCAGTGATGTTTCTTGCGGATGCCGTATATACACTGTCCCGCCAATCACCATGGAAGAAAAACAAGTCAACATCGTAAATTCCCGGAATGGTACCCCCAAAAGTAATAGTCACCGAAGAGCCTGTTATTTCTGCCCACCCCCAGTCGATGTAATCCGTAGTCCCCCCAGGAACCCTAAATATTATCTCCGCAAATCTGTTGCCACCCTGATACCCAGTGGGTATATCCGTAACGGTTACGGTTATTGGTGGTATTAAGGTGAAGGCAGAAAACGGTATTGTGTTGGATCCCGCAATGATGTTCATTTCGGCTATGCGGTATACGCCCCCTTCTCCATAAATTAATCTAACCTCAAAATCCCCTGGTGTTGCAAACTGGTTATTCCAATCCCAATCCAACAAAGTAAAGGTACCCGCAGATCCATATATCCATGCCCATCCTCTGGCAATCCCGGCCCTAGTCTCTGGATCCCGCAATGTTATATCCATCCCATGATATTGCTGTGGTATTCCCGTAACGGTTATGGTCATCGGTGGAATGAAGGTGAATGTAGAAAAGGGTATTGTGTTGGCCCCCGTAGTTATGTTCATTTCGGCTATGCGGTATATGCGCGCCGAATCCCCGCTGCCAATCGTCAAGCTAACTTCATAATCCCCTGGTGTTGCAAATTGGTTATTTCTATTCCAATCCCACAGACTAGAAGTTGCCGCAGAGCCAGATATTGACAGGTCACCTCTGGCCACCCAATTTCCAGTCTCAAGATTCCTCAACTGGATTCCACCCCATTGACCGCTATACTGCGAAGGTATCCCCGTAACGGTTATGGATATGGGTTTCGGCACGGTAACGGTTGCCGTGCTGAATAGCGCGGGATGATTTACCACCGTAGCCGTAACGGTCAAAGTATTGCCTACATCTGCGCCCGTTATTGTCAGCAGACCTCCTGCGGTTATACTGCCGGCACCCGCTGGCGTAACGCTCCATGTAACATCCTGGGGTGCCCCTAACGGCCCCACCGTTGCGGTAAATCGCAGTTGCTCGCCCTGTCCCACATATGCAGTGACTGGTGTTACGGCAATGCTTGCGGGTGCTACAGGTTCTGCTGGCCCATCTTCGCGGCTGTCCGTAGGGCTGTCACAACCCGTCATGAAAAACCCGATTATCGTCATAAGCGCGATAATCCCGATAAAATTCTTTTTCACAAAGAACTCCTTTTCGTTGCGCCGCCGCTTTTGGCGGGCAACCACAGTGATTTGTTTCCCGCATAAAACGGGAAAAGATGTACGGGAGTAAAACTTAGGGCTGTCCCAAAACAAGGATAACCCTGGATGTTGCGATGTCCCCAAACAAAGACATCTGATGTTGCAATTGAGATGTTTAGGAAATCATAATGCCTCGATTACATAGTGTCAACCAGAAAAATACCGAGATTGCTATATTTTGGGGAGATGAAGGCAGATTTCAGAGCGAATTTGCGGGCGGAACTTGACTTTCGTGGCCTTACCGTAAAGGAATTGAGTGCCAAAACAGGCATAGCCCAAGGGACATTGAATTGTTATCTTGGGGCAAGAGCTTCCATGCCCCCCGCGGATATCGCCGCCAAAATAGCCGGCGCCTTGGGCGTAACCGTCGAATTTCTTGTAACCGGACAGAAAGCGAAAAAGCAGAACAGAATGTTTGACAACAACGTCCGCTCAATAATCCAAATCTTGGTCGAACTTGGCGAGAAAGATGCCGAAACAATGCTTGGTATCGCAAAGGTGCTAAAAAAGCAGTCGGAAAAGAGCTGAACCCGAATTTTATGTTTCAAGCCGACGGTTTTTCTCCCAGCGTAATCAGTCAGTAACCACCGAAACAAGCGTTATGGTCATATTGGTTTACACAAATGTCATGCTGGATTATTTTGCTAGGAATACGAGAACACCATGCTCGACAAATATTCTGCGGTTATGCTATACTGGTAGACATAAATCGCAAAGCACGAAACAAGGAGGATCGCTTGCCATCCACCGTAAAGTCATCCTGTTATTTGCAGGAAAGGAAACCCCGGCTCTTGGAACTGATTGAACGGCTGGGACAAACCTTTGCCTACGCGTCGGTCTTGGGGACGGACGTGAGGGGCGAGGTCTGCGACGTGTCGTCCCGCGTTACCAGCGTCAGCGACGGCAGATGGTGCGAACGCGGCTTCGTCGCGCGCGTGTTCGACGACGGCCGCTATTACGAGTACGCCTTCAACCAATTGCCCGAGGGCGCCGGCGGCATGGAATCGCTGGCCGGGCGCATCGCGGAATCGGCGCGTAGGGCGCGGGGCGACGCGTTCGAATACCCGCGGCCGCAAGAGGAAGCCCTCCGCGAGACTTTCAACGGCGTCGTTGGGGTGCCGCCCGGGGACATGGGCGCGGACAAGGTCATCGCGAGGCTCGCGGCGATCAATCGCAGGATGCGCGACCTCTCGCCGCTTGTGGTGGAAGCCCAGGTCAGGATGGGGCATACCAAGGTTTCGAAGATTTTCCTTTCCGACAAAAAAGACCTTGAGCAGAATTACGTCTGGTCGGAAGCCTACCTGATTCCCACCGCCCGCCGGGGCGAGATTACCCGCGACACCTATAAAAGCTATTCCGGATTGAAGGGCATGGAAATCCTCGACGAGATGGACGGCGGCGTAGAGGAAACGGTCGCCACCGTATGCGCGTTGCTCGACGCCAAACCAATCGCCCCCGGGGAATACGACGTGATCTGCTCGCCGGACGCGACTGGGATGATCGTTCACGAGGCGTTCGGCCACGGGGTGGAACTGGACATGTTCCTCAAAAACCGCGCCAACGCCCAGGAGTACATGGGCAAACCGGTCGCGTCGCCCATCGTCCGTATGCACGACGGGGCCAAGTCCGCGAATCACGTTTCCTCCTATCTGTTCGACGACGAGGGCAACGTCGGCCGCGACACGGTAATCATAGAAAACGGGATACTCCGCGCGGGCATTTCCGACGCGCTGGCCGCGGCGCGGCTTGGGTTGCCCCCCACGGGAAACGGCAAGCGCCAAACCTTCGCCAACAAAGCGTACAGCCGAATGACCAACACCTTCTTCGCCCCCGGTACCGACAAGCTGGAGGACATGATCGCCTCGATCAAGCGCGGGTATTTCATAGAGGGCGCAAGCAGCGGCATGGAAGACCCGAAGGACTGGGGGATTCAATGTATGTTCAGCTACGCAAGGGAAATCGTTGACGGAAAGCTGACGGACAACCTTGTAACCCCAATCGTAATGACCGGCTACGTGCCCGATTTGCTTAAAAACATTACCATGATGTCCGACGGGATGGAGCTGTTCGGCTCGGGGGCCTGTGGCAAAGGGTACAAGGAATATGTCAAAGTTTCCGATGGCGGCCCGTATATCAAGACGAAAGCGAGGTTAGGTTGATGCTTGAATTAGTGTTGGAACAATTGAAATCCTTCGACGGGCTGGAATGGCTGGTGCGGGAAACCAAGACCCGCCGCCTTGAAAGCTACAACATAAAGAAGCAGTCGGAAATGCGGCGCGAGGTGGAGACGACCAAGATCAATCTGGTGGTGTACTCGACCTTTAGCGAGGACGGCAAGCGATACCGCGGTTCCTGCAACACCGAGATCCACCCAGACTCGACCCCCGATGAGATCCGCGCCAAGATAGAGTCCGGGCTGGGCACGGCGCGTTTCGTGAAAAACGAGTGGTTCCCGCTGGTCGAGCCTTCCCCCGCCGGGGCGGCGGCAACGCCGGGCGCAAAGACGGAAACGGACGCGGTTCAAGCCTTGGAGGATTTGCAGGTTGCGTTTTATTCCGGCGACAACCGTGACGGCGGGCATTTGAGTTACAGCGAGTTTTTCATAACCCGCAACGAGGAGCGTGTTCTGAATTCCCGCGGCGTGGACGTAAGCTACGCGACCTATAACCTTTTTGCCGAAACCGCGGTTCATTGGCGGGGTTTGCAAGAAAAGGAAATCGAAATACTCGAGTCCTACCAAACAAGCCTGCCGATGGCGCAACCGTCCGACACATCCGCGGCCTGCGATATGCTGAAAGACAGGGTTGCGCGGTTGTTTGACGTGGCCGAAAAGAAAGCCGCCGCCCAACCCACGCCACAGGTTGGCGACATAAACGTGTTGTTGACCGGCGAGTGTCTGGCGGAGTTCTTCGACTATTATCTCAGTTGCGCGAATGCCGAAATGGTTTACCGAAAGTTGTCAACGTTCAAGGAAGGATCGATGGTGCAAGGCGCGGGGGACACCGACTGCGATCGCCTCACCTTGACGCTGGAACCAAAGCTGGAAGGCTCAAGCTACGGCAGGCCGTATGACGAGCATGGTCTGCCTTTGGACAGCCACGTGATCATCGAAAACGGCAAACTGCTGAAATACTCGGGTAGCACCCGTTTCTCCAGCTATCTGAACATACCCCCCACGGGCAACATCTATAGTTACCGCGTCACCGGCGGCACGGCCACCGGGGAGGATCTGCGGCGCGACCCTTATCTCGAGCTGGTTTCCTTTTCCGACTTCCAGACAGATCCCATAACCGGGGACTTTGGCAGCGAGATTCGGCTGGGCTTCTACTTCGACGGCGAAAAAACCGTGCCGGTAACGGGCGGCTCGATTTCCGGCAACATGGCCGCGGTTCAGGACTCGCTGCGAATGTCGGCGGAGGAGCGGCAGCACGACCGCTACCGCGGCCCGGAAACGATACTCATACGGGGCGCATCCATAAGCGGGGTAGGGGATCAGGCTCTCGATAATTGAAAAGGACGATTGCTTTCCCTGTTATTGCGAAGCGTCGTTGATGATCTGCGAAGCCGTGGCGAAGGTAAACCCCTGATCCACAAGCCTCTGGTAAAGCTCTTTCAGCAGCGGCGCCAGCTCTGGCGACCAGACATGGCCTATCATCACCGCGCTGCCTCGCTGGGACGCGATCCTAAGCCCCCCGTCGATCGCGCGCTGCATCGATGCGCGGTCTTGCTCGTTGTCGATAAAAACGTTGCGCTCGCCTATCGTTATCCCCATGCGCCGCGCCACGGCCGGAGCCACCGATGCCGCGGTCGTCTTGGAATCTAGAAAAGGGATCCCGTGTTCCCGGCTAAAGCCAAGCACGAGTTCCATTATCCGCTCGTCCGCGGTGATCCTTGAGCCTTGGTGGTTGTTCATGCCCGACACTGGGCTCACCTCGGCAAGGTTTCGCTCCAGAATTTCCAGAATCTCCTCGTCGCTCATCCACAGGTAAATCGCCCCCGGCCCGGGATCCTCGCCGCCCACCGCCTCCATCGGCTGGTGAAGGAACACCTCCATCCCGGCCTCGCGGATGCGCCTCGCGGCCTCCGCGGAGTGGGACAGGCCGGGCAAGACGGCGATTGTAAGAGGGCCGGGGAAGCGCAGAAACGGTTCCAGATCGTGAATGTTGTGTCCCGCGTCGTCGATCACGAAAACCAAGGTTCCCCGGTTTGGTCTCGGGGGCGGCTCCGGGGGAAGCGCGGCTACCCGGGGTATCGTTTCGGCGGGCGGCGTCGGTTCCGGCGGAAGCGCGGATTCCCCGGGGGGCTCCGTTTCCGGCGGCGTTGGCTCCGCGTGGTCATCGCGCGGCGCGTCCGAAACAGGCTCCTCAAAAATCGCGCCGCGAACGCTGATCACCACAAGCGAGACGGCGACCGCGGCCATTATGACGGCTGCGGCAAGCAGCAACGCCTTCCAGATGTCGGG
>Ga0209755_10003109_pt1 | contig 21292 bp, 16 predicted proteins | sample TergutCo191P1_FD_187301 | JGI IMG/M metagenome (GOLD analysis project Ga0209755, IMG submission 187301) | Cornitermes sp. P1 segment gut microbial communities from Petit-Saut dam, French Guiana - Co191P1 (SPAdes) (version 2) | ecosystem: Host-associated > Arthropoda: Insects > Digestive system...
TAGAGTAGATATTCAGTTGTTTGTTACTGGTATTTCTTAACATGTGAATCAGCAGCTCCTTTTTGTTTGGTTCTTGGGTTTTTGTCGACTACATTATACCATATCGGGGCTGCTTTTTCTATTGCTATTTCTATGTTTTTAAGACATTATTGCCTTTTTTTGTTTTGTGCCTATTATGATTAGTTTCAGCAATGGATTCTGCGACTACGCACAGAATGACAGTTAGTTTAGACTTTTTCAGTGGTCTCGAACCGTCCCCCTGTCTTCTACCCACGCCAGACCACATCTGTCAGGACATAGCTGACTTCGTGCGGTAAGCCCGGGTGGTTTACTGCGAACATTATTTTGCTTGCAAGCCTTTCACCCATGGACTGTGTTTGCACGTCAACTGTTGTTATTTTACCCGCAACTTTTACGTACTCAGAACTATTGTCAAAGCCTGTCAAGCAGATATTTGAAAGGTCTTTATCATTTTCTGTGAAATAACGCTCAATGAAATGAGCAATATAATCGCTGGCGCATACAAAGCCGTCCGGCATTGCCTTTAGAGAGTTTAAAAAACTCTCTATTTGCTCATAGTGCGTATCCAGATGCAGCTTTTCTGTCATGGAAAAAGCTGCATCGGCTTTTAGACCGCGCTGAGAAAAAGCATCGGTGAAACCGAGATAGCGATCCATATTTGTTTGAGCATAATGAATATCACCGACAAAACCTAACCGCTTGCGCCCACTATCAATCAATCTTCCGGTTATCTCCCTGACGGACGACCGCCCTTCTATAAACACAATATCACCATTCAACTGACTTTGAGACAAAGAAGGCACGCTGTCCAGAAAAACCTTAGGCAGCGGCAGTTTAGAAAGCATTTTTAGCTGTTGCTCGGAATAAACATTAAGCACTATCATACCGGAAACGAAACCATCGGTTAAAAATGCCGGAAGAATATCACCCTCTTTGTAGTGGGTGGGCATGTATGTATACATCAGATTGACCCCTTGCAGGGAAAGTTCTTTTGCAATCTGATGGATTATTTGCATCCAAAAAGCTGACGACTCCGGACGCGACACTACTGCAGCGATGGTGTGATTTGCCTTATCACCACCCGCACGGCTATCGGGTTTATCAATATAACCTATTCTTACCGCCTCTGCCACCACTTTTTCCCTGAGTTCACCTGAAACACCCGTGCGATTGGTAAGTGCTTTCCAAACGCTGATGCGTGAAATCGACAAAGAATCGGCTATATCCTGCATACTTGGCTTGTTCATAAGATGTTAAGTTCCTTTTGCATATTATGGAATGTGGTATTGAGTATAGCACAGAGAAGAAAAGAGTGCAACAGTTAAGTTAACAAACGTTAAGTAAGCTGCTCTCATAATTCAATGAGTTCACCAACTGCTTTTTTGGCAATATGCTGATAAAATTCATTGTATATTAACTATTTTCGACATTATGTACAAAAATCATGGCTGAGAACTGTTAATATATCTAGTTGACAATCCGAGATAATTTAGTTAATATTAGGGTAGCAATTGTTAACCACGAATCACAAACGAAAGGATTTGTACTATGAATATAGTAGGCTCTCCGCTCACTAACATACCCTGGCAGGACAACAATGTAGGTGACGAGCCGCTTTGGCGTTATACCGGAAATCCAATCATCGGAAGAAACGGAAATAAGCGTTCCAACAGCGTTTTCAACAGTGCCGTCACTGCGTATAACGGCGGTTTCGCCGGAATTTTTCGCTGCGACAGCCGCTCAATAAGCATGGATCTTTTCGCAGGATTCAGCAAAGACGGCATAAACTGGGAATTGGAAGATGAACCAATCAAACTCACAGGAATCGAAGATGAGATTTTAAGCCGAGAATACAGGTATGACCCCCGTGTATTTTATATGGACGGCAAATACTATTTGACGTGGTGCAACGGATATCATGGACCAACAATAGGGGTTGCATACACTACAGATTTTAAGGTTTTTACGCAGATGGAAAACGCATTTTTGCCCTTTAACCGCAACGGAGTGATGTTTCCCCGCAAGATAAACGGATTTTATATGATGATGAGCCGACCCAGCGATAACGGACACACTCCGTTTGGGGATATATTTGTCAGTCAAAGCCCCGATTTGACCTTTTGGGGAAGGCACAGATATATGATGGGAATAGTTAAAGGTGATGAATCTGCTTGGCAGAGTACGAAAATCGGACCGGGTCCGATTCCTATTGAAACAACCGAAGGCTGGCTTATGATTTATCACGGTGTTATTACCACATGTAACGGCTTCGTTTACCGAATGGGCAGCGCCCTGCTCGACCTCGATGAACCGTGGAAAGTTTTGAGCCGCACAAAAGATTATATTTTAGCACCGCATGAGATATATGAATGTGTGGGCGATGTACCTAATGTCGTGTTCCCGTGCGCAGCGCTTGCTGATTCCGAAACAGGCAAAATCGCAATATACTACGGCTGCGCCGACACCGTCACGGGACTCGCTTTTACAACACTTGAAACACTCGTAAACTATACAAGAAAGGGTTGGAATTATGGTATTTTTGGATAAACGAATTGATGTGATTTGCAAGCAACTGGAAAAGCTGTCGGTTAAGCAGAAAATTCTGATAGACGGCTTCATGTATAAAAAGGGCAACTTTATTCGCCCTGAAGATGCCGATAACGATAGTGCTGTGTTTGAATTGTTTGACTGCGAAAAAATGCATTGGTACGGTCCTGATGCTCACTATTGGTTTAAAACCAAATTCACAGTGCCGAAAGAATTCGACGGAAAACCCATGTGGCTATATGTGCGCACGCAGATTGAGGAATGGGACGATGGCAAAAATCCGCAGTTCTTGCTGTTTTCAAACGGCAAAATTATGCAAGGGATTGACATGAATCACCGGGAAGTGTTGCTTGAAAACGTCGCTGTCGCCGGGACTGAATATGTGCTGGATTTACAGTCATACACAGGCACGCTCCACAGTGAGTTTCGGCTGATTGTCGAAGTGAGGGAAATTGACCCTGAAATCTTGGGGCTTTACTATGATTTGCGCGTTCCTCTGAGCGCGTTCCCAAAACTGGAAAAAGACGGCAAATCTCGCAGAGAGCTGGAACACGCTTTGAATACTGCAATAAATATTCTGGATTTACGCACACCGTACAGCGATGAATTTTACGCCTCTGTGTCTGAAGCACGTGACTATCTGCAAAAGACCGTTTACTTAGAATTGGCAGGTTGCGATGACGTGATTGCAACATGTATAGGGCACACCCATATAGATGTTGCATGGTGGTGGACTGTCGAGCAAACCAGAGAAAAGACCGCTCGCAGCTTTGCCACTGTCTTGAAACTGATGGAAGAATACCCTGAATATAAATTCATGTCGAGCCAACCGCAGCTTTATGAATTTCTCAAAGTTCGCTACCCTGAGCTTTATAGCCGCATAAAAGACCGCATCAGTGAAAAGCGTTGGGAACCCGAGGGCGGCATGTGGGTTGAAACTGACACAAATGTTACCTCCGGAGAAAGCCTCATTCGCCAGTTTATATATGGTAAACGTTACTTCAAAGAAGAATTTGGCGTAGATAACCGCATATTGTGGCTGCCGGATGTATTCGGGTATACGGGAGCATTGCCGCAAATTATGGCAGGCTGCGAAGTCGATTACTTCATGACGACCAAACTTTCATGGAATCAGTTCAATAAAATCCCCAATGACACATTCTTGTGGCGCGGGATTGACGGAACGGAGATACTGACTCACTTCGTCACTACACTCGGCGTGGGTCAAGACGAGGAAAATTTCTTTACAACCTATAACGGAAATCTGCACCCTGACGCTATTATCGGCGGCTGGAACAGATATCAAAACAAAAACATAAATAACGACATTCTTATTTCCTACGGTTACGGCGATGGCGGCGGCGGGCCGACCCGAGAGATGCTCGAAACATCAAAGCGCATGGAAAGAGGCGTGACAGGCATACCGAAAGTGCGTCAAGGTTTTACTCGCGCATATTTTGACCGTCTGGCATCTAAAGTATCAGACAATTCGAGGCTGAATGTCTGGGAGGGCGAGCTGTATTTTGAGTATCATCGCGGCACACTCACCTCAATGGCACGCAACAAGCGCGCCAACCGCAAAGCTGAGTTTCAAATGATGGATTTTGAACTTCTTTCTGTTCTGGCAAAGAAAAATCTCCCGGCAGACGACTACGAAAACGCATGGAAAACCATTTTGATAAACCAGTTCCATGACATCTTACCCGGCACCTCGATTCATGAGGTGTATGAAGTAACAAAGCGCGAATATGAACAAGTCAGGTCATGTATCGGAGGTCACATCTCGTCACTGCTTGACCGGCTCACGGACGGCAGTGACTGCTCAAATGGCGATACCGGCGATACCGTTACTGTATTTAACACAACGGGTTTCATGCGCGACGACATTGTTTTGCTCGGCGATTGTAAAGCCAAAGCGCTTAAAGATTTCGACGGGGTCATGCATCCGGTTCAGCAGACATCAGAGGGTGCGGTTGCTTATTTAAAGAATATTCCGCCCAAAGGTTGGCGCGTTTTCAAGATGGTTTCTGACATAGCGGAAATTGATGCGCACTGCAATAATGAATGCAGCCCATTTACCCTGGAGCAAAACAATCATCGCTTAGATACGCCGTTTTATGTAGTAACAATTGATGAAAACGGATTGATTTCCGGGCTTTTTGACAAAGAAAACGACAGAGAGGTCATTGAACGCGGAAAATGCGCCAATTTGATGCGCATGTATGAGGACAAGCCGGTATACTACGACAACTGGGATATTGATGTTTTTTACACGGAAAAAAGCTGGGATGTTACCAATCTTTTGCGTTTTGAGTGGACAGAGTTTGGTCCTGCTCGTGCAACGCTTGAAATTGAACGTGAAATAAGCAATTCAACTATTTGTCAAAAGATTAGATTTTATGCCGCTGACCGCCGCATTGATTTTGAAACCACGGTTGATTGGAAAGAGAGCCAGCATTTGCTTAAGGTTCATTTCCCGGTGAATATTCATACTGATGAGGCGACGTTTGATATTCAGTTCGGCAACCTCACACGCAAAACTCACTCAAATACGAGTTGGGATGTGGCGCGTTTTGAGAGCTGCGGTCAAAAATGGGTTGATTTATCAGAGGGGCATTACGGCGTGAGTTTGCTCAACGACTGCAAATACGGTCATTCTGTAAAGGATTCGTGCATCGGGTTGACGCTCATAAAGTCGGGCATCGAGCCAAATCCGGTTACAGACCGGGAGGTTCACGAGTTTGTTTACTCACTATATCCGCACAAGGGTAATTGGCGCGACGGCGACACTGTAAAGCAGGGTTATTTCCTCAATCAGCCTGCACTTTTTAGGTTCGGCTCTGCAAAAAGCGACTCTTACTCTCTGGTATCTTCTAATGCAAAAAACGTTGTAATCGAAACTATAAAGCCTGCGGAGGACGGCGATGGAATCATATTGCGAATTTATGAGTGCGATAATTCGCTCACGAGTGCTGTAATAACTTTTGATATCCCGCTCCGCACCGCCGAGGAATGTAATATGCTCGAAGAAAAGATAGGCGATTTGGATTTTTGTAATAACGATGTACGTTTTCAGATAAAGCCTTACGAAATAAAAACTTTCAGGATAAGGTGAATCAGCTAAAAAGTGTCATTCTGAGCGCCGCGAAGAATCTTATACGCCGGAGTTGCGTTGTCGCAAAGATCTTTCGCTATGTTCAGGATGACAAAACAGGTAGCAGTGGAGGGCTCATTTATGCACACTTTTTCACAAGGCAGTAAAAGGTCAGCCAGGTTTAAAAAGACCATTGCAATTACCGTGATGATGTTGCCGGGTGCTATTTGGCTTCTTGTCATCCGATATTTGCCGATGATTGGTGTTGTCATGGCGTTTCAGAATCACAGGCCTTATGTTCCGAATCCCGGTTTTTTTAATAACATCATTAATAGTCCTTTTGTCGGACTCAGGAATTTTCAGTTTATCTTTTTCGGCGACCGCGCATGGAACATGATTTTCAATACTATTGCTTACAATGCCTTTTTCATAGTGCTCACAACTGTGCTCGGTGTGGCTCTCGCTATTTTGTTGACTGAGATAGGGTCAAAGTTTTTTGCCAAGCTTTATCAAACACTTATGTTTTTTCCGTTTTTCATCAGTTGGGTCGTTGCGAGCTATTTTGTTTTTGCGTTTTTGGAGCCGACTTTTGGGTTGCTCGCTCATGTCAGGGAGTGGTATATGGACCCTACGGGGTGGCCTGTGATTTTAACTTCTGCACATTTGTGGAAAACCCTTGGTTACACTTGCATCGTGTATGTCGCTGCTATTGCAGGGATTGACCAGGGTATGTATGAGGCTGCTGCAATCGACGGGGCTTCAAAGTGGAAACAGGTGTGGTTTATAACCATTCCCACCATAAAGCCAATGATTATTATTTTAAATATTCTGGCTGTAGGTCGCATTATCATGGCTGATTTCGGTCTGTTTTGGAATGTAACCATGGATAGCGGTCCGCTTCAAAGGGCTACTGAGGTTTTTGATACTTATGTTTACAGGGTGATGATTTCCAATGTCGCCGGTGCTATGGATTTTGCTACGGCGGCAGGGTTGTTTCAATCTATTATCGGTTTTATTTGCATTATGGGCGCAAATGCGATTGTCCGAAAAATAAATCCGGAAAACTCGCTGTTTTGATTGCCGCTCTCCCGCCCCCGCCGCCCCCCGCCCCCGCAAATAATGAGCAATTTACTCCGCTTTTTTGCGAGCCAACAGCATTGTCGCCATTGTTCTCGCAAAAAAGACTCCGTAAACTGCTCATGATTTGCTAACCCGGTGAATGGTTACAAGAAAGGCATGGTGATTATAATGATAAAAGCAAGAAAATTTCGTATGAACAAAGTCAGCAAAATTAGTGAAGCTCTGTTTCACGTCATAGTCGGTGGATTTGCGGTTATTTGCATCATTCCGTTTATCTTCATAATCATCATTGCTTTTACAGGCGCTGATAGTCTGCGTACTATTGGTTATTCATTTTTCCCGGCGGAAGTGACAATGGTCAATTTCAATGCTGCTTTTGAGCTGGGTGACCAGCTTTGGAGGAGTTTTTATAACAGTATTTTCATCACTGTCGTTGGTACGTTTTTGTCGCTTCTTATCGCAATAATGTATGCTTACGGATTGTACAGAACGGGTTATCCTTTGAAGAAGTTTTTCACAATTCTTATGTTTTTCACGATGCTGTTTGGCGGTGGTTTGGTGCCTTTCGTGATTGTGATAAGAAATTTGCTCAGACTGGGTGATACCGTTTGGGCGATGATTGTGCCTATGCTCATGGCTCCGTTTAATGTCATAATTTTGCGTACTTTTTATAAGACTTGCATTCCTGAGTCTTTGCTGGATGCGGCTAATATAGATGGTTGCGGTGAGTTTCGCACTTTGTTTTCTATCGTTGTTCCGCTTGCTAAACCGGGTATTGCTACGATTGGGCTTTTGACGGCTATCGGCTTTTGGAATGACTGGTGGCATGCGCTTTTATTTGTTCGTAATCGCAGTCTTATCCCTTTGCAGTTTTTGCTTATGGAGATGCAGCGAAACATGGAGTTCATCAGGCGTAATATAACGATGATTGGTGCAGAAAACATCAATTTTGCAGATTTGCCCACTCAGGGTTTGCGTATGGCTTTAGCTGTCATTATTGTCGTGCCTATTGCCTTTGCATATCCTTTCTTCCAGCGGTATATCATTTCCGGTATGACCATCGGTGCGGTTAAGGAATAAGTTCATGCACAGATGATGTGCTGTTTGCGGAGCAAATTGCTCATCATCTGCCGAGACGGTGACAGTTTTTCGGTTGTAGACACTCTTTGGTGTTTAAATATATTTTAGTTCAATGTAAAGAAAGAAAGGAAAGAAAAATGAAAAAACTATTAGCAATTCTACTGAGCGCTATGATGCTGCTTGTCTTGGTGGCAGCTTGCGTTCCCGCAGAAGAAGATCAGGTCACTCCTCCGTCCGGAAGTGACGGCACTCAATCGACAGATCCGACACCGGCTCCGGCTCCGGACCCGACTCCGGCAGTTCCCGATGGACCGCCAACTGAAGTCAGCATCTGGTTTAACGGCGGTAATGCGGATAATGATGATACTCTTGTTGTTGAAGCTGTCAATGCACGGTTGCAGGAGCTTGGTCTTAATATTACTATCAGACCTATTTGGACAGGTGGATGGGGTATGGGTGACCCTGCTCAAATTGCTCTCAATACTGCCGATGCGTCGATTGATATTTTCTGGACGGGTTCATGGGGGCTAAACTATTTCAACAATGCCCAGATTGGTAATTTCATCAGGCTTGATGATCCTAACAACAACCTGCTTCAGCGCTACGGTCAAGATGTGATGGCTGAGGTTGATGAGTTATTGTGGGATGCGTTCACTACTGAGGGACCTTCAGGGCGTGGTCTTTACGGTGTTCCCGGCCCCAAGGATTCAGCTGCTTGGTTTAAGCTGGAGATAAATAATGACCGTCTGGTTGAGTTAGGGTTTGATTTCGATGAGATTTTCTCCATGACTGAGTCCAATCATGAAATCATTTTTGATCCCATTTTTGAGGAGATTATGCAGGCGGCAAAGGATTTTTACGGCGATAGCTTTTTCCCGTTAAATCTCGAAGCAGGCAACTTTTTAAACAACTTTTCCGCCACAGATGGCGATTTGACCGGTATCAATGCTTTTCATTTTCCGTTTGACCCGGATAATCCGGCTTTGCCGGCTCGTCCTGAGGTGACTTTGCAAGTGGAAAATGAGCTCTATATGCGTGTGCTGGAGAGAACCCGTGATTTCTGGAATTTAGGTTTTGTTGACCCGAGGCTTGCCATTGGTGATGATGCAGGTATTGATAGGGGTGAAATTCTCAGAGCCGGTGAGTTTATTTTCTCCACGGGGCAGTATGCCTATGGTCATACTGCAACTGTCCGGGAGGAGCGCGGTCTTGATATCCGTTTTGTGCCGCTTAGCAGAGTTCCGATTGTTTCAACAATGTCCGCAGCTGGTTCCGGTTTTGCTATTTCCGTCTATTCCAGAAACCAAGAGGCTGCAATGCAATTTTTAAATGCGTGGTACACCGACAATACTCTTACTGTTCTCCTTAGTGAGGGTGTCGAGGGTATCCACTGGAATCCTGATGCGAATGGTCTTGTTGTGCTCGATACTGAGGCTAGAGATTCTATTCCGTACCATACTTGGCGTTTCGGGATGGGGAATGTTTTTATGCTGACTCCTCGAAATACAGATGGTGCCGAGTATATAGAGGGTTTCCGGGCGTACAATGACTTGGGTGTGGGTACTGCGTTTCTCGGTTTCGTTTTTGACAGCGAGCCTGTCGCTATTCAGGCGGCTGCAATGAGAAATGTTGTTGATGAGTTCCGCACTCCTTTGACTGTGGGCGGCATGGATCTCGACACGGCAGTCCCCGCTTACATCGCTGCACTGAAATCCGCAGGAGCAGACGATGTCTTAGCAGAGCTCAACAGGCAACTCGACGAGTTTTTTGCCGGTAGGTAGGTATCGGCTCGCTCTACACGAAACCGATATTGTTGATGCTGTATGAAAGCGCATCAAACATGGCGAAAGGGCTGTTGCACTAATAAATGCGACAGCCCCTTTAGCTTTTGTGGTTAGTTCGCTTGTGACGTTGCTTAATTAGCCTCTGATTAATGTTGTCCAGAGTGTAGAGAACTCAACTCTCTCTTGAAGATTGCCATTCTCCAGACGTATTTCAGATAACATGGGTGAAATACAATTAGGATAACATATTGCCAACTGCGGAGTGATACATATGCCCAAGTTGTATGTCCCGGGAATAAGCCACCACCTCATAGGATTTTCGGCTACCCCCCAATAACCTGTGCCCCCGGCATTGAATGTGAATCTATGTGACCCCCAAGTATTGTTCCATGTTCCCATCATAGCTTGCGCTAACTCTCCCGTTGCCGGAGGTGGTGGGGCTGGTGGAGTCGGTATGTCGAATATATCTACTACTCGATAGAGCATCGCTACTGTTTCTGCGCGTGTTGCATTTCCTTGCGGTCTTATCGCCGTAACATTTACGCCCATTATACCATGGTATGCTGCCCAGCGCATACCATAGAGCGCCCACGAATTTACCTGACCTCTGTCGGTAAATCCATCTAATGCATCTGCAGGGTGTGCGCCACCTATGTGCCTAAACAGCATTGTCGCCATTTGCTCGCGTGTTATATTATTATTTGGTCTGAATGTGGTGCCGCCTGCAGGAATTCCGGTTGTTATATCTTCATAGCGAGCCCATGATATTGCACTCTGAAATGCCTCATTTGCCGGCATATCGGCAAAGTTTGCAGAGGGTACCGTTGGAGAGCCATATACTCGGTGGAAGAAAGTAACAAACTGCGCGCGGGTTACATTACTATTCGGCGCAAAGGTCGTTGGTGATGTTCCGGTTGTTATTCCATTTGCTAATGCCCAGCCTATGTAGTTAGTCCTTCCTTGCGCAACACCTGCCGCCCAATGATTTTGCGAATCCTGGAACAGCTGATTTCTTGGAGTTGGGTCACTCCATGCTGATGCTACCATCGGCATGGTAACACTCATCAGCACTGCCATCATCAGTGTCAGTGCTACTACCTTTACAAACTTACTTGTTTTCTTTCTCATGCTTTAGTTACCTCTTTTCAATATAAAATTAACATGCGTCAACTCTTCCGAGCTAACGCATGTTTATTACTATAGTGATTTTAAATGTGGGGTATAATGAAGCAACGGTGTTAACCGTGACCGGTTGCTTTAAAACTATCCATTGCATCGCTTGCATATGTCAACCCCTATTGCATGATTTTCAACCTTTTTATAGTGTACATTACTTGTTCATTATTTGCAAGGGTAAAATATACCTTTTTTCAGATTTTTTATCGTTTTTTCTGCTACAGCCCTCAACGTTCTGCATGATATTCCTTAAAAGTAGCAATCTCTTCGGGTGTGGGGTCGTCTTCTTCAATATCATCCCAAGTTTTCAGCTTCAAAGAGAATGTTTCTTTTACATAAGTTAAAATGCTGTTTGCTTCACTTTCGCTCACAAAATCAAGTATGTTGATTAGTTGTTCCTTTGCAGACATCGAAATCACCCCTTTTTATTTATAAACATCGCCACGGTTATCAATCTTAATCACACTGATGGTTTCACCTATTTTCTCGAACAGTACACGCACATTTCCTATGCGTAGCCTATAACCATTCTCAATACCCTTTAATTTTCTAACATCTCCGGCCGGCAAAGACTCAATGGCTTTCTTTATGCGAGTTTCTTGCTTTTTCGTTTGCTTTGCGAGATATGCTTCGGCTTGCTTTGTATAATTAGATTTCATATAAAATTCTTCGTTAGAACTCCTATCCGCATTATAGCACGATTTTTGTACTTTGGCGAGAAATTTTGGTACACGCACCGAAATACATGCAAATTTTTAAATCCATTGCTTAAATCCTTTTGACGAATTTAACATACACAATTTGTTCACACCCGGCAACATTTTTTTGCAAAAATTTCGCCTAATCTATCACAAATACTTCGCTCCGCTGCAAGAGTTAGGGCGTTGATTTTCTTACAGATTAACACCCTAACTCTCACCTGAGGCTCCCCTACTCCTCTTATGACTACCTGCGATAGTCCGCCCCTTTTTCTTCTACGCATACGCGCTCTACATAACCCAGAACTTTGTATCTTACCGGACCCGGCAAGGTTCTGTATAAGCCCAGCAGTTTGTTTTCTGTTTCATTTACCAGTGATGGCAGAGTGCTGTCAGACAATAGCCAATCAATGGTAACATCATAACAGTCGGAGATGCGCTCCAGCATTGGTCTTCTCGGAATCACCAAATCATGTTCCCATCTGTATAGGGAATTCATTGAGACCCTCATCAGTTTGCTTTGATCTTTTAGTGACCGCTTTGACCTTAATCTAAGACTTCTAATCTTCTCACCCAAACTCATATTCAACGCCCTCCTTTAAGCAGTACATGGAGTATAATTCTTAAAGCAGGTTTAATGTCAACAGAATTTATCAAAATTTTGTGATTTTTTATTACTTTTACTGCTAACAAATAAATAAACTGATTTTATCCTTGATTATGCAACGATTTTTGCATAATTATTTTAGTATACATTTCCCTTTTGTCTGCATACCACATATTGCTAGCTAATATTTTATATGCATTTCCGGTGCTTTCCGCACCATAAACCTTAAACTTACTTTAAGGTTTATAATTACGACATAAATGAATTTTTTATCAATTTTTTATTAAAATATTGCGGAGCCTTTCTGTCTGTAGTAAAATACTCTCGCACGCTACTTTGACGAAATATTTTCGTGCATTTACAATTTATGGGAGGTATCTCTATGGACGGTGATAATTTATCCATCATGGAATTTTCTAAACTCTCAGGTGTAACGGCTTCAAAGCTCCGATACTGGGACAAGGTCGGTCTGCTCTGCCCCGCAAAGCGAAATGCAAAAAATAACTATCGTCAATATTCAAGAGCTCAACTGGATACAGTAAATTTCATTACAACGCTGAGTTCCCTCGGTCTTTCTCACAAAGCAACAACAGAACTTTTGGTAACACGAAATCCGGAAATTATGTCCTTAATGCTGCAAAAACTCGATATGCGGGTGGTTCATGAAATGGATACGCTGCTCAGGCGGTGCTCTTTCATCCATTCGTGGAATGAATTTATTCATATGGGTATGCATGCTAAGGATGGTAGTGTTCAGGAAATGTTACTGGATGACCGCAGGATGAACGAGCTTCCGCGCAATGTTTATGGCGAGAGTGATAATTATAGAACTCCGCTTTTTTCTTATTTGTCCCAGACAAGGTTGCTTGGTTTAAATCCGCACTTGCCAATGGGGTGGTTATACGATAATATAGAGTCATTCAAATCTTCGCCCGACCGCCCCGACCATTTTCTTTCAATTGATCCCGGTGGGAAGAAAGTGCGAAAGGCAGGTAAGTATCTTGTCGGCTTTGTGCGCGGCGATTACGGGGATCTCGGCGATATGCCTGATAAAATGATTGAGTATGCGAAGCGGCACTCGCTGGTGTGCTCAGGTCCCGTATATGCAATGTATGTACACACCCACATATGCACAAAAGACCCCTCACAATACTTTGCAAAATGTTCGGTGGCGATAAAATAAGGAGTGGATTAAGTTATGCTGCGAACACATCTTTCGACTGAGCTTTCGCGAGAGAATATTGGGGAGAATGTACGTCTGTCGGGTTGGGTCGATAGTCTCCGTGACCACGGGGGTGTAATGTTCCTTGATTTGCGTGATTACAGCGGGATTATGCAAGTTGTTCTCCATGATGCTTCCATGCTCGACTGTGTACGCCGAGAGTGTGTTATTTCGGTAACGGGTAAACTTCGTGAGCGCAGTGCTGATACTATAAACTCCGGTCTCAGCACAGGTTTTATTGAGGTGTTTGCCGATTCTCTTGAAATTTTGGGCTCATGCAAAAATATGTTGCCTTTTGAAATTAAAGAATCAAAGGCAACTCGTGAGGATTTGCGGATGATGTTTCGTTATCTTGACCTCAGAAATCCCGAAATGAGAAACAATTTGGTTCTCAGGGCAGAGGTCATCAAATTCATCCGGCAACAGATGGATGAACTGGGTTTTCTCGATGTGCAGACCCCTATTCTGACGGCTTCGTCGCCGGAGGGTGCAAGGGATTATCTCGTGCCGAGCCGCAAGCATAAGGGTAAATTTTATGCCTTGCCGCAGGCTCCGCAGATTTTTAAACAACTGCTTATGGTTTCGGGCATTGACCGCTATTATCAGATTGCTCCGTGTTTTCGTGATGAAGATGCCCGCGGCGACCGTTCGCCGGGTGAGTTTTATCAGCTCGATTTTGAGATGGCGTTTGCCGAGCAGGATGATGTTTTTGCTGTTGGCGAAAAAGTCATGTTTGAGACATTCTCAAAGTTTACAGAAAAAAAGGTCTCCCCTGCTCCGTTTAAGCGTATTAAATATGATGAGGCTATGTTAAAATACGGTACCGACAAGCCGGACCTACGAAATCCGCTTGAAATTGTTGACCTCACCGAGTTTTTCGCAGGGGTGGAATTTCCGCTGTTTAAGGGTAAACCTGTGCGCGGGATTGTTGCAGATTGTAGTGGCAGACCTCGAAGTTTCTTTGATAATTCGCTAAAATTCGCCCTTTCAATAGGCATGAAAGGACTCGGTTATCTCACGCTTTCCGATGGTGATTTCAAAGGGCCTATTGAGAAGTTTTTGAGTGCCGCGCAAAAGCACGAGCTTATTGATTCGCTCGGTATGAAAGATGGTGTTACCCTGTTTTTCGTCTGCGATACCAAGGCTGTTGTAAACGGGCTTGCAGGCGAAATCAGGACTTGGCTCGGGGAGTCTCTGGAAATCATTAGCAAAGATTGCTTTGAGTTTTGCTATATCACGGATTATCCGATGTTTGAGTTCAACCATGATACTAAGCGTATCGACTTTACTCATAATCCTTTTTCCATGCCGATTGGTGGGCTTGATGCGCTGAGCAACAAAGACCCACTGGATGTTTATGCGTACCAATATGACATTGTATGCAATGGCATTGAGCTTTCTTCCGGGGCTGTGCGTAATCATTCGCCCGAAATCATGAAAAAGGCGTTTTCCATTGCGGGTTATACGGAAAAGGAACTGGAAAAACGCTTTGGGGCTATGTATAATGCCTTTCAATATGGCGCTCCTCCCCATGCGGGCATGGCTCCCGGCATTGACCGGATTGTCATGCTGCTCGCTGAGGAGGAGAATATTCGTGAGGTTATTGCGTTTCCGCTTTCAGGTAACGCCCAAGATTATTTGCTCGGTGCGCCAAGCGAGGTAACAGAGCTGCAACTCCGCGAGGCAGGGATTCGAGTGCGATAAGGGTGCGCGTTGGCGCGGGGCTGTTGCAAAACAGCCCCTGTTAAATCAGCTTTCTATCCCCAGGTCAGAATTTTGTTGCTGCCGGCTTCTAGGTTGGCGAATGGACCCGGTACTGTGTCGTTTCCGTGCAGGACCCCAAAGTAGTCGGTGTCGAGATCCAAGAAACTGCCATCGAAATTTTCAAAATCAGCGTCAACATTACGGACACGTCCCAGAGTTTCTGTGGTATGTCCGTGTGTTTTGAACTGCCGATAATTTTCAGGCATCGTGATGTTGAGATAGACTTTTTTGCCCTCTCTTTCAATGCTGAATTTTGCGTCAAACTGCGGACAATCCAGTTTTTCTGTCTCCTTGTTGAACGCTTTTGCGCCGTTTGTGTAAACATTTCCGGATATATATACCGGCTGCTTCGTATCCATAAACTCTCGGTGGTCACAGGGTTGCTTTGCATCTACGATGTCAATATATTCCTCTAGCGACGTGGGATAGCCGTTGAAACATGCTGTTCCGACTTCGTATTTGGCTTTGCAACCGACAAAGATGTTTTGATAGTATCTGTCGTCACCGCCAAATATTGCGGAGAAACCTGCTACTTCTGTGCTGTGCGGGGTGTGATATGGAGTTGCGCGGTCAGTGGAGAAGCGAAGCTCAAACCCTCCTGCAAAGAGATTGTGAACATACGCAACACCTTGCGCATCGTTGACCAGCGCATTTTTTGAGCCTAAAACATTGTAGTCAACCAAGGTCGGACCATGAGAAACCTCTACAAACAAGTCGCGGTTGTTGTCGTAGAGCAGGTTTTTGCTGATTCTTGTGCCTTGGTTTTGCCAATCAAGCCAGATGCCAAGCGAACAATCGTGAATATGATTTTGGTGAATGTACACATCAATCGGCGCATGTAGCTTAATGCCTGCGATTTCATGTCCGTAGAACTCACGTTTGATGGCTATGTTGTAGATGTGGTTATCGTAAATTTCGCTGAATACGCAGCCCATGTGACCGACTATGCCATTTTGACCACAATCGTAAATCACATTATTTCTGATGATGTGGGAGCCGATTTTTTCCTTTGACCAGCCTATTTTTGCAGCTTTGAATACTGATTCAAGCTGGTATTGATAACCCGGCTTGTCTTTGCGGTTGCTGCGGTCGTTATGACCTGTGGACTCTTCTTTGCCAATGCTTATCGCACTGCACTTTGCATCGTGAATTGTATTGTTTTCGATAATCCAACCCTTAGCCCAGTTTGGTCCGATAAGACCCGGCTGGTCTGCTGTCGGCGGTGTCCAAGGTGAAGCGGCGTGTGCCATTTCGAAGCCTCGCACCGTAATGTAGTTTACACCTGTTTTCACGGGATAAAAGCAGCTTCTGCGCACATTGACTTCAACCAGCTCTTTATTTGGGTCTGCACCGTGGAAGTTTGCGTAAATTGTGGTGTTTTTCTCGTCAACTTCGGCAAACCAAAGATATTTTGTTTGCTCTTTATTTTTGATAGGCACCGTTTCGTTAGTCCAGTTATCAACAACCGTGTCGCGCACTTTCGGGTTTTTTACCGCATCAAGTGAGTACGCTTCATAAAATGACATGCCGTTTAGGTATACATCACCCAGATGGGCAGGCTTCTCCCATGGCTCTAAAAGCCAGTCGCCGCCGACTGTTTCGACGTATGGATTGAAATCGCCGAAGATAGCGTTTTGTAAAACGGCTTTCCAAACGGTATCTTCTACTTTTTCCCAATTTTCCACGCGCTCTGAACCTTTGATAACAGCAGTTTCTCCCTCTGCCGCTTGGTAGGTGACTCGGCGGTTGTTTGAAAGTCCGCCCTCTTTGGGTTTTACCCACTCTCTGTATTCACCTGCGTGAACCGTGACTGTGTCACCCGGCAGTGCTACCGAAGCTGCTGCTCCGATAGTGAGAAAAGGGCTCTCATATGTGCCGTTATTTGTGTCTTTTCCGTTTTTTGCTACATGATAAGTCGTCGCCATGTTATACCCTCCAGATAGATATTTTGTGTAGATGATTTTATCATATGTTGAAAGCAATGTGTAGGGTTTTATGATATTCTTTTTTGCCTGTGCAAATATAGTTTTAAAAAAGCTGCATAAGTTTTTGTATGCTGCATGTTTTGTGCGGTTTTTTATGCCAAACTCAATCTGTCAACGCTGCCTCTACGAGCCCCAAAAAGAGCGGATGAGGTCTGTTGGGACGGCTTTTGAACTCGGGGTGAAACTGCACACCGATAAAAAATGAAAGATTCGGAAGCTCAATTGCCTCTACAAGTTTGCCATCCGGCGAAAGACCACTAAGCACAATCCCTGCATTTTCGAGAACATCACGGTAACTGTTATTTAGCTCAAAACGATGACGATGCCGCTCACTTATGTCGTCCATACCATAAAGACGGCGCAGTAGTGAATCAGGCTCAGTATGGCAAGGATACGCACCGAGCCGCATAGTCCCGCCGCTTCCAATCATATCCTCTTGACCGGGCATATAGTCGATAACGCGGTGGGGTGAAGATTCATCAAACTCGCTGGAATTGGCACCCGTCAAACCGCAAACGTGGCGTGCAAACTCAATAACTGCTATCTGCATACCGAGACAAATACCCAAAAACGGAATATTTCCCTCTCTGGCATACCGACAGGCAGCTATCATTCCCGAAATGGCACGTTCTCCGAAACCACCCGGAATAATAATGCCGTCCACATCATACAAAAGATTGTGTACATTGGCTTCGGTAATACCCTCGCTGTCAACCCAACGTATGTCAATACTTGCGCCATGTTCAAAACCTGCATGGTGCAAGCTTTCATTTATAGAATGGTATGCATCGGTAAGTTGGGTGTATTTACCGACAATAGCAATAGTGACAGTGTTCTGGCGCACCGCTATTTTTTGTGCTAAAAGATTCCACTCGCTTAAATCCGCATCGGGCGTATCCAGCATAAGTTCTCTGCAAACCTCACGGTCAAGCCCCTCTCTGTGGAGCATAAGAGGAGCTTCATAAAGCGAGGGAATAGTGACATTTTCTATGACGCATTCAGGCTTTACATTACAAAAGAGTGCTATTTTCTCGCGAATACCATCACTCAAAGGCTCGTCAGAACGTGCGACGATAATACTCGGCGTGATTCCCATTGCACGAAGTTCCTTAACTGAGTGCTGCGTTGGCTTTGATTTGTGTTCACCGGAAGCCCTGAGATAAGGTATCAATGTGACATGGATAAACAGGCAGTTTTGGCTGCCTGTCTCCAAATAAATTTGACGTATCGCTTCTAAAAAAGGTTGAATTTCGATGTCACCTATTGTCCCGCCAATCTCGGTTATAAGCACATCTGCATCGCTTTTTTCAGCTCCTGCGTATATGAAACTTTTTATTTCATCAGTAACGTGAGGAATAACTTGCACAGTGCCGCCCAGATAGCCGCCTGCGCGTTCGCGCTCCAGTACGCTTGAATAAATCTTGCCTGAGGTGAGATTCGAGTGTTTTGTAAGGTTTTCGTCTATAAAACGCTCGTAATGCCCCAGATCAAGGTCAGTCTCGGCACCGTCGTCCGTGACAAACACTTCACCATGCTGATAGGGGCTCATGGTTCCGGGGTCGATATTCATATATGGGTCAAGCTTCTGTGCCGCCACTTTAAGACCCCGCTGTTTCAAAAGTCTGCCAAGGCTTGCAACTGTTATGCCTTTTCCCAGGCCCGAAACAACACCACCTGTCACAAAGATAAACTTGCTCATAGACTTTTCAGCCTTTCCATAGCTTCGGCGACATTATCCTTGTTTCCGAATGCACTCAGACGGAAATTCCCTTCGCCGTTTTTTCCAAATCCCGCACCGGGGGTACCAACGATGTTCATTTTTGTAAGTAATTTATCGAAAAACTCCCAAGAGGACAACCCGTCCGGGCATTTCAGCCAAACATAAGGTGCATTATGACCTCCTGTAAACTCTATTCCCAGCTTAGTCAGCGTATCTGAAATTACACGGGCGTTATTCATATAATATGCAACGGACGCTCTCGCTTCGGCAAGACCCTCGGGGGTAAACACCGCCTCGGCACCACGCTGTATGATGTATGGTACGCCGTTAAATTTAGTGCTTTGCCGCCGCAGCCAAAGCCTGTTTAATGATTCGCCCGAGCGAGTCAGCGCTTTCGGAATTACTGTGAAGCCGCATCTTGTTCCGGTGAATCCGGCTGTTTTGGAAAGAGAACAAAACTCTATAGCACATTGCTCGGCGCGGTCTATCTGATAAATGCTTGTAGGCAGAGACTCATCACAGACAAACGCCTCATAGGCACTGTCGAACAAAATAACGGCATCGTTTTCGAGTGCATACTCGACCCAGAGCGCCAGCTCCGCTTTGTTATACACCGCACCTGTCGGGTTATTGGGCGAACACAGGTATATTATGTCCGCTTTTATATTTTTGTCGGGCAACGGCTTAAAGCTGTTGCTTTCGTTTGCGTCCATATACACTATATTTCGCCCCGCCATGATGTTGGTGTCAACATAAACAGGGTAAACAGGGTCAGGGATAAGCACAGTGTTATCTGCGGAAAAAATATCCAGCATATTCCCGACATCGCTCTTTGCACCGTCGCTGACAAAAACTTCATCAAGCTGCAAGGTAACGCCTTTTCCCGCATAATAATCACAAAACGCCTGACGGAGAAATGCGTAACCCTCGTAATCGCCGTACCCTTTAAATGTTTCGGCATTTCCCATCTCGATGGTTGCTGCACTCAGGGCTGAGATGACAGTTTTCGAGAGAGGAAGCGTCACGTCGCCGATGCCGAGGCTGATTACCTTTTTGTCGGGGTTTTGCGCTTTAAATTCATTTACAGACTTGGCAATGCGCGCAAACAAATAGCTGTCCTGCAAGTTCAGATAGTTTTTGTTTATGTTCATGTTTATCCCCCTGTTTTCTGAAATCTAAATTGTCTCGGTTCGCTGTTGTAGGGGACGCAGCCCTCTGCGTCCCGCTAATGCGGTTTTGCCGCACTATGTTCGCAGATAATGAGCAATTTGCTACGCTTTTTTGCGAGCCATCGGGATCTACACCGCTGTTCTCGCAAAAAAGACTACGCAAACAGCTCATCATCTGCTGGATATACTACTCATAAGGCAAAATAGTTGTAATCGTGCCGTCGTCGGCGATTTCAAGCTTAGTGTACATCGCTGTGCGCAAATGCGTCTTGCCGCCGGAAAGCTTACTGTCATGGTAGAACAAATACCACTCGCCCTTAAACTCAACAATCGAATGATGAGTGGTCCAGCCCTCAACAGGCTCCAAAATCCTGCCCTTGTAGGTAAACGGACCTGCCGGGCTATCGCTCTCGGCATAGCAGAGAAAATGCGTCGGACCCGTAGAATATGAGAGATAATACTTACCATTAAACTTGTGGAGCCACGGTGCCTCAAAATACCATCTGTCTTTATCTCCTGCGGTTAAAGGCTTGCCATTTTCATCTAAAATCTTCAGTTCTCTGGGTTTATCTTTAAAGGTCAGCATATCTTCTGTCATTTCGGCAAAAATCGGTCCAAGTCCGGGCTCATCCCCCTGCGGACCATCATCGCCGGCAGTCATGTTTGGATCGCCCTCGACAAACACGCCGGTTTGCCATTTTTCAAGCTGACCGCCCCAAAGACCGCCATAGTATATATAGGCTCTGCCGTCGTCATCGACGAAAACAGCGGGGTCAATGCTGCAACTGCCCGGAATATAATTTTTCTCAGCCTTAAAAGGGCCGACAGGCGTATCACTGACAGCCACACCGATTCTAAATATGTCGTCCTTATCCTTGGCGGGGAAGTAGAGGTAATATTTGCCATTTTTATGAGCGGCGTCAGGAGCCCACATATGTTTGCTCGCCCATGGCACATCATCCACATGCAAAGCAACCCCGTGGTCAACACAGGGTGCGCCGATATCTTCCATAGAAAGCACATGATAGTCCACCATCTGGAAATGTCCGCCTTTGCCATCGTCAGCCCCGTCGTTTTCAACATCGTGCGATGGATAAATGTAAAGTTTCCCCTCAAACACGTGCGCCGAAGGGTCAGCCGTATAAATATGCGTGACAAGCGGTGTTCTGAAATTCATAATTACCTCCAAAAAAATATTACAGTGAGTAAGCCTGTAAGCCGGATTCTGTCCCGATGTGTTTTTTTGCACACCATGAGCAGCCATCTATCTAGGCTCACCGTTGCCGATGAGCTCAAGCCACCTCCTAAGAGCGGCCGGGCAGGCCTATTGCTCTTCCGCGGTGTT
>Ga0209755_10003110_pt1 | contig 21285 bp, 13 predicted proteins | sample TergutCo191P1_FD_187301 | JGI IMG/M metagenome (GOLD analysis project Ga0209755, IMG submission 187301) | Cornitermes sp. P1 segment gut microbial communities from Petit-Saut dam, French Guiana - Co191P1 (SPAdes) (version 2) | ecosystem: Host-associated > Arthropoda: Insects > Digestive system...
GGTCGTTGACGGCATTCACCGCCTGGTTAACCTGCTCGGCACCGGAGGCCATCTCGTTGATCCCGTTGGTTATCTCCTGCGTGGCCTTCTGGAGGTTCTTGCTTTCCTGGATTACCTCCTTGCTGCCTTCAAGCATTTCCTGCGAACCTCCCTTTACCTGCTGGGTTATGTCGTTTACCTGCCCGGATGCGCTTAGAACCTGCTTGCTTCCTTGGCTTTGCTCCTCCATGGCCCTGCGGATGGCTTCCTCCTGCTCCGCCACGGTTTTTACGCCACGGTCTATCGCCTCGAACTTGTCAAGGACGTTCTCGGTGGAACGGGTAATCTTGTCCATCGAGTCCTTGATTTTCTTAAGCACCTCCCCGATGGTCTTGGACTGTGCACTGGAGCTTTCGGCCAATTGACGAATCTCTCCCGCCACTACGGCAAAACCCTTGCCAAGCTCGCCGGCCCTGGCCGCCTCGATTGCGGCGTTCATCGAAAGAAGGTTCGTCTGGCTGGCGATGTTCTCCATTACGGAGTTGATCTCCAAAAGCCCCTCGGACTCTCGGACGATCTCCTGAATGTCATGCGCTACCTCCTGCAAGCTGGATCTGCCGGTCACCGACGATTCCTGTAGATCTTTCACGTTTTTGACGTTCTTAACGAGGGTAGAGGTAACGGACTGGATACTGGCCATCATTTCCTCGACGGCAGACGAGGCTTGCGAGATGGCGCCGGTCTGGCGTTCGACGTGCCCGCTTAGCTTGTTGATATTGACCGTAACCTGCTCCATCGTTGCGTTGGTTTCGGTAACGCTGGCGCTCTGGTTCAACACCCTGCCCTTGATACTCTGGATGTTGGCGGCGATCTGGTTCATCGAGGCGGCGGTCTGCGTCATGTTGCTGGCAAGGTTTGTGCCTATGTCGGATAGCTCCCCCGACTGCTTCTTGATGGAAGAAATCATCTTCCCGAATTCATCCATGCTTGTGTTGTAGGAACGGGAAGCCATGGCCAGTTCGTCCTTGCCCTGTTCGGGGAGCCTCTTCGTCAAGTCGCCGTTTGCGACATCGTCAAGGGCGTTGGTCAACAGGCCGATGGGCTTTGTCACCATCCCGGATATCAGCATTGCGATCAGCACGCCAGCCACGACACCCGCAAGGCTTAAGCCTATAAGAAGCATGAATGTATGGTCGGTCTGGGCGGAAAGCTCCGCGCTGATGGTTTCCATGAAGCCCCGGGCAGTGTCATTCAGGAAGTCGTAGTGCACCAAGGCCTGGTTGACCGTGGCAACACCTTCGCGCACAAGGCGAATGGCTTCTACATCATCGAAGGCCCTTGCGGCGTTCATAAGCCCTGCAATATAGTAGTCGAAGTAATGGTGAACCAACGACTCGTAGGCATTTATTGCCTCCTGCCGTTCGGCTTTTTGCGCGGCATCCAAAACAGGATCCTCATCCACGTTGGCACGGAAGCGCACGATGCGCACGTCAATCTCACGGCGAAGCCTGTTGATACCGGCTTCCTGCGAGTTGATGCCGGCGATGGGATCGTCCGGATCGCTCATGTACATGGCGGCTCGGTTCATGGTGCGCCTGGAATCCATGAAGAGCACGCCAAGCTCACTCATAAGGATGTACCTTTCCAACGGAAAAGAAAGCGCATAGGTGTACTGGTCGTCCACCTGCCTAAGGTTAATTGCACCAAACATGGCGATAAACACCGTGATGGCCAATAACGCAAAAAAACCAAGGACAAGCTTGCCTCGGATTTTCATGTTCTTAATAAACGTCATAGTTCAAGATCCCCCTGCAAAATAGTATTGGAACTTTTTGTTTTCTACAGAGACATACTTTTTTAACAAACACTGGAGCACCTTGTTCCCCGTCAAACAAAGTGATGTTGGTACCTTTTGTTCTACTACTACTATTGAAGGGAAACCCCGACCCACTTATTTATACCATGATATTCATCATGGGCAAAAAATTAACAAGCTCGCCTGGAGAGCGAGCTTGCTGTTGTTTTGGCAAGGCTTGTCCTTGCCTTATGCTGGGCACGAATCCGCATAAACTCGTGCCTTTTTTCATTTCCAGTCTTGCGACCGGGTTGCAAATCTAACGCAGGGTTAAACCCTAAAACCGGAAACGGACTGCACCAAGGAGGTGATGTTTTCCCTAGTCCTGCCGGTAAGGTCGTTGACGGTGTTCACCGCCTTGTTTACCTGCTCGGCACCGGCGGCCATCTCATTGATCCCGTTGGTTATTTCCTGCGTCGCCTTTTCAAGGTTCTTGCTCTCCTGGATTACTTCCTTGCTGCCCTCGAGCATTTCCTGCGAGCTACCCCTTACCTGCTGGGTCACCTCGCCTACCTGAGTCGAAGCAGCCAGAATCTGCTTGCTTCCCTGGCTCTGCTCTTCCATCGCGTTTCGAATGACCTCTTCCTGTTCCGCAACGGTTTTTACGCTCTGGTCTATCGTCTCGAACCTGTTAAGGACGTTGTCCGTGGAGCGGGTGATCTTGTCAATCGATTCCTTGATCTTCTTAAGAACGTCCCCGATGACCTTGGATTGCTCGCTGGAAGACTCGGCAAGCTTGCGTATCTCGTCGGCGACGACGGCGAAGCCCCTGCCCGATTCCCCGGCGTGGGCGGCCTCGATTGCCGCATTCATCGAAAGAAGGTTCGTCTGGCTGGCGATGTTCTGCATAACCGAGTTTATTTCCAACAGCCCCTCGGACTCACGGGCAATCTCCCGAATGTCCGACGCAACATCCTGCAAGCTGGATTTGCCCAGTTCCGACGATTCCTGCAGATCCCTAACGTTTTCGACGTTCTTTACGAGGGTCGCGGTGACGGACTGGATGTTGGCAATCATTTCCTCAATCGAGGACGATGCCACCGACACGGCGCTGGTCTGGCGATCCACCTGACCACTAAGCTTGTTGATGTTGACGGTAACCTGCTCCATCGTGGCATTGGTCTCGGTAACGCTGGCACTCTGGTTCAGCACCCTGCCCTTTATGCTCTGGATGTTGGCGGCAATCTGGTTCATTGCGGCGGCCGTCTCCGTCATGTTGCTGGCAAGGTTGGTGCCGATATCGGACAACTCATTCGACTGCCTCTTAACGGAGGAAATCATCTTGCTGAATTCTTCCATGGACGTGTTGTAGGAGCGGGAAGCCTGGCCTATCTCGTCCTCGCCCTGATCGGGGAGCCTCTTCGTCAAATCGCCGCTCGCCACATCGTTAAGGGCCAAAGTAAGAAGGCTTATGGGCTTCGTTACCATAGAGGATATCACCATCGCTATCAAAAGCCCCAGAACCACGCCGACGATGGTCAAAACTACCATTATTACCATTGTGTTGGCGGTGGTGGCCTGTATTTCGAGGTAACGGTTAGTCATAGTGACCTGAGCCCCTTCCCTAAGCGTGTTAAACGTAGTGGCGATATAGTCGTATAGGTAGGCACCAGTGTCCAGGTAAATGTCGATGCGAGCCCTGCTTTCCGCATCGCCAACTATACCGTCCCTGGCGGCGGCAAACATACCCTCCAGAACCTCGTCGGTATACTGGTGCAAAAGGGCCCTTAGGTTTCTCGACTCCTCAAGGTTTTCCGCCCGCCTGACGGGGTTAATCAGAGTGTCAGCGTTCAAGCTGGCATCGTAAACGTCCAAATACCTATCCAACTCCCTTCTTAGCTGCACGGCTTCAGCCCGCAAGGAATTCAAGGTAGGCTCGTCACCCAGGCGGAAGGCCATGGCCGTTACAATGCGCCTAAGATCCATAATATCCGCGGCTAAGTAATTTAAGGTATCGTACCTCGTGGACGGAAAGTCCTGCATAAGAACGAAATTGGTGTTGATCGTACTGATATTGTGAATACCAAACACAGAAATGAATACCGTGATCGCCAATACCAGGAAAAACCCCATAAACAGCTTCGCCCTGATTTTCATGTTACGCAACAATGTCATAATTCAAAGTCCCCTAATTTTTAGAGTGAGTCACACCAGCAAAACTTGCGGCATTTTGCACTTTTTTACCTGCCCCTTGCAGGGCTTCCAGTAGACTTCTACCACTATTGTTAGTCTAGCGCATATCCCAAAAAAAAGCAACAGTCTTGTGCCAAATTTAAAAACAAAGTATGATACTTGTAACTCCGATTCCGCCAGGCTAAGGCTTGGAACATAGGTTCCAAAAAACCTACACCAAGCTATGCCCGACGGAACGATAGGGTATGCCGGGAAACGGGTATGCCTTCCATATCTTGAGAAGGAGGCTATTATGAGGAATAGTCGGATTTTGTGTGCGGTTTTTGCCGCGGTCTTTCTGTTGTCGGGGCATCAGCTCTTTGCCAGGGGCAGGACCGATACCGCAAGAAGGGTCATCCTTGCCACCACCACCAGCACCTACGATTCGGGGCTGTTGGGCTTTATTCTGCCGGTTTTTACCGCGGAAACAGGCTGGGACATTGACGTAATCTCCGTGGGGACGGGTGCGGCCCTGCAAATGGGGCGAGACGGGCAGGCGGACGTGCTTTTGGTACACGCCAAGGCCCAGGAGCTACAGTTTGTGGCCGCCGGCTACGGTGTCGAACGCTTCGACGTGATGTACAACGACTTCGTCATCGTCGGGCCGCCGGGCTTTATCGAACACAACGCATACGTGAACCAAACCCTTAGAGCTATCGTCGAACAAAATCTTCCCTTTATTTCCCGTGGGGACAACTCCGGAACCCACATAATGGAACTAAGCCTATGGGACAGCGCCGGGGTGGATCCATCGGTACTTTCCGACTACCTTTCCGTTGGCCAGGGCATGGGCGCAACCCTGCGGATGGCGAACGAGATGAAGGCATTCACCCTGACCGACCGGGCAACCTGGCTAAGCCAATCCCCCCCGGATCTGGTGATTGTCTGCGAGGGGGATGCCCCGCTTCTAAACCTGTACGGGGTAATAGCGGTAAACCCGGCAATACACAGGGGGATTAACGCAGAAGGTGCCCGGGTTTTCATCGACTGGATTCTGCGGCCCTCGACCCAGGACCTGGTCTCCACCTTTGGCATGGCGGAATTCGGGGAACCGCTGTTTTTCCCCAACGCACAGCGTTAACGCAGGGGTGAACCTTTCCCTCGTCCTTACACCCGAAACCCTGGGCATCATAGGTACAACCCTGCGGATGGCCCTTGCCTCCACAACCATAGGATCGGCCCTGGGCATTGCCCTGGGGCTGCTCCTGGAAAAGGCAAGGTTCCCCGGCAAAAGAATCGTCGTGCGCATCTGCCGCACATTGATGGGTACCCCCCCGGTGGTGGTTGGCCTGCTGGTCTACCTGCTATTGATGCGCCGGGGGCCCCTGGGCTTCCTCGGCTGGATTTTCACCGTGCCGGGGATGGTCTTCGCCCAGGTATTAATCATCACCCCAATCGTCTGCGGCATGGTCTACTCATACGCCGTTAGATCCGCCCCCCAGATTAGGGCCTTCGCCGTAACCATGGGCGCAAGCCCCCTGCAGGCCAGGCTCTTGATGCTCAAGGAGATGCGTGGCGAGATATACTTTTCGGTGATCACCGCATTCGGAAGATCCATAAGCGAGGTTGGGGCGGTGATGATCGTCGGCGGCAACATCATGGGCAGGACACGGGTCATGACCACCGCAATCACCCTTATGCGGAACATGGGCAACTACGCCCAGGCAATCACCCTTGGGATCGTCCTCTTGCTGCTGGCCTTCCTGATCCAGTCCCTATCGGATTTCCTGCACAAGGACCGCCCTGCCGAGGAAAACTTCTGATGCTGCACATTAGCTCGCTGAAAAAAACGCTGGGGGGATTCTCCCTGTTTATAGAAGACATGCGCATCCAGAAGCCAGGGATTTACGGCCTTATCGGGCCAAACGGCTGCGGCAAGTCAAGCCTTACCAAGCTGATAGCCGGCATCCTTAAAGCCGACGACGGCAAAATCGACACCCCTTTGGCCAACCGGGACATCACCATGGTTACCCAAAAGCCCTACATCATGGACGACACGGTATTCAACAACCTGGCCTACCCCCTGCGGCTTAGGGCTGTCAGGCACTACCGTGAGCTGTGCGGCGAGTACCTGGGGGAAATCGGCTTTACCGAAAAGCGGAACCAGCAGGCCCGTGGACTTTCCGGGGGGGAAAAGCAGAAGCTGGCCCTGCTGCGAGCCATGATCTTCAACCCCAAGCTGGTGATCCTGGACGAGGCAATGACCGACCTGGACTTGGACAGCCTGGATCTGTTTGTAGGGAAGATTCTGGAACGCCAAAGGCAGAGCCCGGCTGTGTGGATTATCATAAGCCACCAGCTTTCCCAGATCAGGCGACTGTGCGAACATGTTTTCTTCATGACGGACGGAAGGCTGGAAGCCCAAGGCCCAACCGAGGAGCTTTTGCGTTCGGCAAACCCTGCGCTGCGGCGGTATCTGAGGCATGAAACCCTGTAGATTCCGCCCACCCAAGGTGACCAATTAAATGCGAAAAAAGGCCCGAAACGCATTGACAAAACAAAAGGCCAGGGCTATACTTAAACCATCAAGGGGCTCCTTGGAAGAGGGCCATGCAAGAGAGGTTCGCCTATTATCCGTTTTTTTCGGCAGGGCGAGTAAGACCTGAGCATGGCTCTATTTTTATGTCCTCAAGATAGTGGTGGTAATACTTGTCCCCGTAGTTCTTTATCCGCCTAATCGTTATGACGGCCTTGTACCCATTGCCGTTAATCTCGCAAGTGCTGGTAAAGTACGAGACTATCTCGATGTTTTTCCTGCCAAGCTCGTCTTCTGCGTCGTGATCGAAAACGCCGTTTTCCAGCAGCTTGTCCAAAATTTTGATAGAAATTGCCTGTTCACGGGACTTTGACTTGGTTTTCCATTCCCCCAGCCCGTCTTTGGAGACAATTATCTCCCGACCAGATGCCTTGTTGAGAAACCTTTTCCCTTGAAAGTGTTCCCGTGCGTAACCGTAACATTCCCTTTTAAGGTCGTGAAAGGCCAGGGATTTTTCGTGTTCGGTCTCGGCAATTCCGCTTTTTGCCCCTTCCGCATCCTTGCCGAGGGGGCCGAACCTCCGTGAGGCTTCTTTGGTGTTTAACGTTTCCATACCCTTATATATGGCGAAAGGTTGCGTTTTGCATGAGTCCACGGGAAAAATTCTTTGCAAAACCTGCAATTTTGGCAAAAATGTCGCCCGTGCCTGGCCGTATCATTGAAACAGTGTTCATAAATGAAAGACACCTGTTAAATGCGGAACACGGGATGGCTTGTATGTTTTGACAAAAATTGGCATACTGACATTATCTCAACACTACACGGCGCAGCAGTTCGTGTTGCGGCTTACTTAGGAGGACTATAAATTGGAAATTACACACGGAATACCAGAATGGATGAACCATCTGTTCTGGATTGGAATAGCGGGTGCCGTCCTGGCGATTGGTTTTGCTTTGTTCCAGCAGCGCAAGGTTCTGCAAAACTCCGAAGGCACCGACAAAATGAAGGAAATCGCGGAGGCGATCCGCGAGGGTGCGAATGCGTACCTCAAGCGACAGTACCGAGTTGTCATAATCTTTTTCGCCGTTATGACCGCCATTCTGGCCGCACTTGCGTACATTCCCTTGCTTTTGGGTGCGGACCAGGGGCTTGTCAATGCGTTTATCCCCTTCGCATTCCTTACTGGCGGTTTCTTTACCGGTCTTGCCGGGTTTATCGGGATGAAGGCGGCCACCAAAGCCAATGCCCGCACGGCCTACGCAGCCCAGCAGGGGCTTAACAGGGGCCTTAGGGTAGCGTTCTCGTCCGGTACGGTCATGGGTTTCGTCGTCGCCGGTTTCGGGCTTCTGGATATTGCGGCGTGGTATCTGATACTGCATTTCGTTTTCCAGGAAGGGCCGGAAGTTATCGCGCCGGTTATGCTTACCTTTGGTATGGGCGTTGCGTCCATGTCCATGTTTGCCCGTGTTGGCGGCGGTATCTTCACGAAGGCGGCTGACGTTGGTGCGGATCTTGTTGGCAAGGTAGAGGAAAACATTCCAGAGGATGATCCGAGGAACCCGGCCGTTATTGCGGACAATGTCGGCGACAACGTTGGTGACGTTGCCGGTATGGGTGCGGATCTTTACGAGTCCTATGCAAACGCACTGGTGGCCACTTTTGCCATCGGCGTGGCGGCCGGCTACGGCAGTTCCGGTCTGCTTTTGCCCATCCTTATCGCATCGGTTGGTATCATTGCTTCTATTATAGGCACCTTTTGCGTACAGACCAAGGAAAATGCGACACAGGAAAGCCTGTTGCGCTCCCTGCACAAGGGTACTTACGTTGCCGGTATCATTTCGGCCCTTACCGCCCTGCCGCTGACCCTGTGGATTTCCTATAGCACTGGGGAAGCAATGTGGCGAGGCGGTTGGGGTGCCGCTGGTATTTATGCATCGGTTCTGATTGGGCTTATTGCCGGCTTCATAATCGCTCACTCCACGGAGGTATTTACTTCCGTAAGCCACAAGCACACCAAGGAGTTGGCTAAGTCCTCCGAAAGGGGCACTGCGATGATCATAATCGGCGGTATTTCGCTGGGTATGAAGTCCGCTTCGGTTCCGATTCTTACGGTTGGCATTTCGATTATCGTTAGCTTTATCCTTTCCGGTGGCCTGCTCCCGGACAACCCGGAAATCGGCTTTGTGGCCTTTAACGCCGGGCTGTACGGGATTGGGCTTGCCGCTGTTGGCATGTTGGCCACCCTTAGCGTTACCTTGGCCGCCGATGCCTACGGGCCAGTAGCGGACAACGCAGGCGGTATTGCGCAGATGGCTGGGTTGCCGGAAGAGGTTCGCGACCGGACTGATGCGCTTGATTCGCTGGGTAACACCACCGCCGCCATCGGCAAGGGTTTTGCCATTGGTTCCACCGCATTTACCGCCGTTGCCTTGCTGGTTTCCTATGTGAACATCGCAAACGACCAGCTTATTGCGGCAGGTGCTCCTGCCGTCGATGGCTGGGCCGTGAACCTTCAATTGACAAACCCACCCATGCTGGTTGGATTGTTCCTTGGTGCGGTCATGTGCTTTGTCTTTGCGGCCCTTACCATTGGTGCCGTGGGTAATGCCGCAGGCAGCATCGTGGAAGAGGTTCGCCGCCAGTTCAAGGAAATCATCGGGCTTAGGGAAGGCAGGGAAGGTGTAAAGCCGGACTATGCGGCCTGTGTTGATATCTGCACCAAAAGCGCCCAGAAGGAAATGCTTCGCCCGGCTCTGCTTGTAATTCTTGCACCCATCGTCATTGGGGCTTTCCTTGGCGTTGAAGGGGTCATTGGCCTTCTTTCTGGCGTTATCGTAACTGGGTTCCCCATGGCTGTGTTCATGCTTTCCGCTGGCGGTGCCTGGGACAATGCAAAGAAGTACATCGAGAAAGGCCGATTTGGCGGCAAGGGCAGTGACAGCCACAAGGCGGCGGTTATCGGCGACACCATCGGCGATCCGCTCAAGGACACCACCGGCCCGTCCTATAACCTTTTGATTACGCTTTCTTCCACTGTGTCTATCGTGTTCGTGGGCGTAACCATTGCCATCTCACGATTGCTGGGGCTGTGGGGCTAAACCTAGCTTCCGCACTTAGGTAAATGCACCCCGAATTCCCTTGTGGAGTTCGGGGTGTTTTTTTGTGGGGCTTGGGATGGCTTTTTTACCCGTTGACATTGATAGCCAATGCTCTTAGGATAAAATTAATTTAGAGCTAGGAGGTGTGGCAATGAAGTTATATGTGCTGCAATGCGGCGTACTTTACAGCGACAAAAGCGTTTTCGTTTCGGGGAGCGCAGGAAAATTCGACGTTCCAGTCCCTTACTTTTTAATCGAGCACGAAAAGGGTTATGTGCTGTTTGATTCCGGGCACAACCAAACAACGGTGAACAATCCGCAAACACTGCCCCAGGCAATTTTGGACTCGTTCCGCCCGGCCGAGTTTGGGGATGGCTACGTGCTCGATGCCTTGAAAAAGGCAGGCGTTAAGCCAGAGGATATTGTCTACCATGTTTGTTCGCACCTTCACTTTGACCACGCAGGCGGCATCGGCCTTTTCCCGAACGCAACGTATGTGGTTCAACGGCAGGAATTGCATTATGCCTACGTGCCGGATCCTTTCATAAAACTTGTGTATTTCCGCGAGGATTTTGACAAAGACGTGAACTGGCTTTTCCTGGATGGCTGGAATGACAACAGGCACGATTTGTTTGGCGACGGAAAAATTATCATTTACTACACGCCAGGCCATACGCCAGGGCACCAATCCCTGCTGGTTAACCTGGAAGAAGACGGGCCGATGCTTTTGACGCAGGATGCCTGCTTTACCGAGGAAAACCTTAACGAGCTAAAGCTTCCCGGAACAGTCGCCAACAGTTCGGCGTACATCAAAACCTTGATGACGTTCAGGGACTTGCAAAAACGTGGTGCCAAAATCGTGGTGGGTCATGATTGCAATGCCTGGCTTTCAATGAAAAAGTTTCCGGATTTCTACAGCTAAGGCTAGCTACTGGCCTTTGGCTTCCGGCAAATATACCCTAAGCTTCTCGATTATGCGCTCGAACTTTAGGGGTTTGCCCAAGTGGCCATTCATGCCGGCTTGCACACACTGGGCAATATCCTCCTGGAAGACATTGGCGGTCATGGCGATAATGGGTATATGCTTTGACCACTCCTTATCGGATGCCCGTATGTGATGTGTAGCGGTCAACCCGTCCATGACGGGCATTTGAACATCCATGAAAATTATGTCGTAGCGTTTGGGATCCTTGCGGAACATATTTACCGCCTCGACACCATTGCCCGCGCATTCAACTTCGATACCCGTCGGCTCAACCATCGCCATGACAATTTCCCGATTAATACCAATGTCGTCCACCAGCAGAACCCGATGCCCTTTGAAAGATTCCCTCTGTTCATTCCCCGTAGCGTCGGCACTGGCCAGCTCGGTGTCGCAAAGCTCGAACTTCACCGTAAATATGAACTTTGCGCCCTTGCCCAGCTCCGACTCAATTGAAATTTGCCCGCCCATTGCCTCCACTATCCGTTTGGAGATGGCCAGGCCAAGACCCGTGCCGCCAAATTTACGGGTCGTACCAGTCTCCGCCTGCTCAAAGGCGCTGAACAGGCGAGACTGCTGCTCCCCCGATATGCCGATGCCCGTGTCGGCGACCTCGATGCGCATTGCGTTTTCAAAGCCGCCGTTTTGGCGCATGCGTTTCGCAGCAAATGTGATAAGCCCGCCATAGGGCGTAAATTTGACGGCGTTCGTGAAAAGGTTGGTAATGACCTGTGCCAGGCGCAGATCGTCACCGATTATTAACTGCGGGATTGCCTCATCCAGCTCCACTACGAACCTAAGGGCTTTTTCCTCTATCTGCATACTCAACATGTTGCTGGTGTTTTCGATTATTTTCCTAAAATCAAAGGGCTGGTTATGCAGTTCAAATTTTCCAGCCTCGATTTTTGACATTTCAAGTATATCGCTGATTACGCCAAGCAGGTGATTGGAAGCCACTTCAATTTTTTCGAAAGCATAATCTTTGCCCTGAATAAGCGGGGACGATTTGCCGATGGCTGTCATGCCGACGATGGCGTTTATGGGTGTCCTTATCTCGTGGCTCATGTTTGAAAGGAAATTGCTCTTGGCACGGCTGGCCGCCTGCGCGCTGTCAAGGGCGGCCTCCAGTTTGGAAAGCATCTCCTTTTGCTCACGCAGATCGCGTACATAGGCAATCACAAAATCCCTGTCACCAAGCCTTACACGTTCGAGAATCTCCTCGCAGGGGATAGGCTTGCCGTCCAAGGTTTGATACATCCACTCATAGCGCACACTGCCTTTTTCAAACGCCAAGCGCAGTAGCTCAAAATTTTTCCCATATGAGGTGGTGCCATCCGGCTGGCACTCCGGGTAGAAGGAATGAAAATTATCTATGAACATCCGCTTGTCGGGAATTTCAAACAAGCTTTCCACTTTATGGTTGACCTCCAAAACATTGCACCCCTCGTCATAAAGGGCGCACATAAAAGGCGAGGAATCGAGCATGGCATATAGCCTTTGTTGAACAGTGCGTTCCATTTCCCTATACTTATAAACCTCGGTCAAATCACGTACAAAGACGACCATGCCATCGTCGCCCTGCCATTTTACACGGGTTATGGTGGTCTCGCCAGGAATAGGCGTGCCGTCTATTTTTTGAAGCATCCATTCAAGACTGGCGTGCCCGGTTTCAAGCGCGGACTTTATGCATTGCTCCATTTTGTCAGTAGAGCGCGTGCCGTCGGGTTGGTATTCCGGAACAAGATCCCGCCACCTGGAAAAATATTCCTCTTTGCTCGCCAAGCCAAATAAGTTTAAGACGGCCTGATTGCAATCGTATATTTCAAAATTTTTGTCACGCAAGCTACAGCCCAAGGGCATATTGTCTATGAAAAGCTGTAGGCGCTTTTGGTAATCTTGCTGCGTCTCCTTCTTGGCATTGGCGGGTATGGCATCTATTGTGGGGCGCATCTTTTGCTCCCCCTCAACTATATTCGCCCGTTTTGTCCTGCCGTCTCTGGGTTTCGACATCCCTTTAGGAATGAGCCATGCGTGGCCTAACTTTTGAATACCACTTATCTTCCCCCTTGAGCACAAGGATTGTACCTGACGTTCGGTTATTCCCCACTGTTCTGCTGCCTGTTTTGGAGTTATCCAATCCAGCCCCATATTTCGCTCCTTGACATGGACTGTTCCAAAAAATCACTATTGACAATATGGCACGTTTTACCGAAGAATACAATGCCATGATGAAAACCTTGACGGAAGGGGCAGGAATGGTGCATATATGAGGTAGCAAAAAAGGATTAGGGGATGAAACGCTAAACCGTGAAGCTTTTAACCGTAGACACCATCGAAGAGGCAAGGCGGAAGCTTTTGGCTTGCGGAATCGCCCGTTCCGGGCTTCCCTCCGAGGAACTGGAAATTCGACAGGCTTTGGGGCGGGTTCTGGCCGCTGACATAAGGGCCCCGGAGGATGTCCCGAATTTCCGCCGTTCCACCGTGGACGGCTATGCGCTAATCTCCGCCGACACCGCGGGGGCAGGGGAAACATTGCCTGTTCTGTTGCGCCTTAAAGGCAGGGTGGAAATAGGAAAGGCCGCCAGCCTCGGCATTGGCAAGGGTGAATGTGCCTACGTGCCAACCGGGGGCATGATTCCCGAGGGTGCCGACGCAATGGTGATGGTCGAATACACCGAAGCCTTTGACGGCAGGCCTAACGCTACCATAGGCGGGGAGATTGCCGTGTACAAGAGTGCGGCGGTGGGCAGTCAGCTCGTCCGTGTCGGGGAAGATTTCGCGCGGGGGGAGCTGCTGCTACGACGTGGCACGAAGCTCCGTTCCAAGGAAATAGGCGCTTTGGCGGCGCTTGGCGTTACCCGGGTGCCGGTGTATATTCCCCTGCGAATTAGTATCATATCTTCCGGCGACGAGATTGTCCCCCCCGCAACACAGCCAAACCCTGGGGAAGTCCGGGACATCAACGGCCCGGCCCTTGAGGCCCTCGCCAGGGAAAGCCATTACCGGGTTGTCGGCCTACAGGCGGTAAAGGACGACGAAATGAAACTGGAGCGGGCGGTTCGGGAAGCGATGGGGAAAAGCGACCTGCTTGTCCTTTCCGGGGGAAGCTCCCAGGGGACAAAGGATCTGACCGCCAAGGTGTTTTCCCGCATTGCCGATCCAGGGGTCTTTACCCACGGGCTGGCGGTCAAGCCAGGCAAGCCCACCATTCTGGGCTACGACAAAAAGACCGACACCCTGCTGGCAGGGCTGCCAGGGCACCCGGTTTCGGCACTCATGATTTTCAGGGTTTTGTTCTCGTGGCTGGCAAGGCAGCTCCTCGGCCAGGAAGAGCCAAAGCCAATTTTTGCAAAAATTACTTGCAACATTGCCAGCTCACCGGGAAGAACATGCTACCAAGCAGTCGCCCTACGGCTTTGCGAAGGCGGGGGATACCTTGCCGAACCGATCTTCGGCAAAGCAGGAATGATTTCCACCCTGGCAAAAGCCGATGGGTATATCGTCATAGACCTTAACAAAGAAGGCCTGGAAAAAGGGGAGCCAGTCCAGGTTTTCCCCTGGGAATAAGTGTTGGTCCCCTTATAACAAATTACCATGATCGTCAGTAGGCAAAAAGTCAAAGGGATCCTCCCCCGAACCTCCCGGCAGGTTTTTTCCAGGCTCCTGCCAGGTCTTCGCAAGCCACTGATTTGAATGGCCTTTCTTCCGTATGGTTTTTACGCTCTTAACAGGTTTTGCGGCTTTCCGTAGCGAAGAGGACTGCGCGCTGATAAGCCCCAAACCTTCCAGTTCCCGCAGCAAATTCAGCGTCCTCTGGTTTTTTACATCTATGGTAATGGACAATGCGTTATCCGCCCGCAAGGCTTTCTCGAAGGTTTTGTACTTTGCGCTACCCTGCTCCGCATCCTCTTCAGGATCATGCCCTTTGGCCCCCCCCAAAGCCGCCTTCACCTGCCCCTGCAGCTCCTCGGGAACATACCAAAGCGCCAAGTTCGACGAGGCCACTGCTTCAAGGCATAGTTCCGCCGTCCTTAGGCCCGCGGGCACATATTGAAGCGCCTTGCCTTTCTCCTTTACCGCCTCGAAACACAGCTCCGCCGTCTTGAGGTTTGCAGGCACACATTGAAGCGCCCAGCCGTTCTGCTTTACCGCATCAAGGCATAGCTTTGTTGTCCTAAGCTCCTCTGGCACATATTTAAGCGCAAGGCCCTTGTCCTTTACCGCCATAAGGCACAAATCCCCCGTCCTTAGACTTTTGGGCACGTATTGAAGCGCAAGGCCGTTCAGGTTTACCGCCTCAAAGCACAGTTCCGCCGTCCTTAGATTTGCGGGCACATTGTCAATCGCCCAGCAGTTCTGTTTGACCGCTTCGATGCACATTTCTTCCGTCTTGAACCTCGTAGGCACATGTTCGAAGGCCGATTTGTCATTCTTCACCGCTTCAAGGCACAACTCCGTCGTTTTGAGGTTTGCGGGCACGAATTTAAGCGCCCAGCCGTTCCACTTTACCGCTTCAAGGTACAGCTCCTCCGTTTTGAGTTCTTCGGGTACATGTTCAAAGGCCCAGCCGTTCTGCTTTACCGCCTCAAGGCACAGCTCGGTGGTCTTAAGGGTATCGGGCACATATTGCAGCGCAAGACCGTTCTGGTTCACGGCTTCAAGGTACAACTCCGCCGCCCTAAGTTCCTCGGGTACATATACAAGCGCCTTGCCGTCCCGCTTAACCGCCCTAAGGCACAACTCCGCTGTCTTGAATTCTTCCGGTACAAATTCCAGATTGTTTCCGTTCTCCCTAACCGCAATAATGGCTTCGTCGGCGGTGGTGATCAATTTTTTCGCCATTTGTGTCTCCCTTATTTTTCACCGTACTTGTGAATGTCTAAACGCGTCGCAAAGATAATCCCTGAATTAGCAGTGATCTTCCGTCTTAAGTGCCAGCAGCATCTTTTGTCATACTTAGATTATACCACAAAATTTGCCTTGTGTGCGAGGCCCGGCATAATTTTTTTGTGGGCAGCGGAAGTGTATATTGACGGCTGTTTCTACGGTCAATCCAAAAAAATTTTAACCATTGCCACATTAGATTTCATTTGAATATTCAGTGCATTACGCTTCCCTAGCGATTGCGAGGAACCGGCGTATTGACCGTGCCCATCCCCTGCAAGGGCCTGGCCCGTGCCTCGTTGGAGAATTCCCCCACATGATACGAGACGGAATCGTCAAGCAAATGGCTGGAGCTTCGGTGGCTGTAGGCGGCCACGCGGAAAAAGTACAGGGTACCGTTTTGCAGGCCCTCGATAACGATCGAGTTACGCATGCCAACGCTGATGGGCGAAGGGCCCAGGCTGGCACCATAGCCAAAAAATTCATTGTCCGCAGTACCGTAATAGATTAGGTAACCCTGGGTATTCGAGTTGGGGCTATGCCTCCAGCTAAGCTGAACCGCACCGTCCATGGCAACGGCAACAAGGCGGGAGGGGGGCAGGGGCGGTTCGTCCCGAAGGTAGGCAATGCGTATTTCTTCTAGGAAAGGGCTTGACTCGCCGTCGGCCGAAGGGTAAAAGTCAACCGCCAACTGCACGTAGCGCCCAACCACAGCCCCGGGAGGGAGGGGCTCCCCAGGCGTTACGGGCTGCCAGGGATTGTCCCAGCGGAAAGGGTTGTTCGATGCACGAATAAAAAAGTGCATCTCGGAATCGTCGGCAAAGCGGAACCGTCCGTTCCGCCTGAAATCCCTCGAGGCCCTATGATCCCGTACCGAGGTCCTGCCGCCGGAAGCCTCCAACATAAGCACCCGGTTGTTTCCAACGCCAAGATCGATGGCCCTAGTCTCGATCCTGCCGCCGTTCAGCGGGTATCGACGTGTCGCCGCATTCGGGGCGAAACTGCCGTGGATTCTGAACTCGTCCATCATCCCCGTAAAATTGCCGCCCAGGACAAAACTGCCGTTTTCCCCGGTTATGGGCGTGTAGACCTCCCCGCCTTCGCGCCCAGTGGAGGTGGCGTACACGATGGCCTCGGGCCTGCCGTTTACCAGGTATTCGATCATGCCGGTGTCCGCATCGAAACGTATAAGGTGATGGCTCCAGGTTCTGGGAACCAGCGGCGTCACCCCGGATATGTTTATGTCGATGTTTGTCATGCGATCCGGCGAACTGAAAAAATTGGTAAAAGACCAATGCAGGCGGTTCCTTGCGGAGGTGGCAATAATACGCTGGAAGGTAAAATTACCGCCCGCGGCAAGCGCCGTCCTTTGCTGCGGGTGGGCGAAGCCACCTGGGCGGGCGGACACCCACTGGAAAACCTGCTCGCCGTTTTCCATGTGGAGTGGGTGCAGCCAGAATTCCAGCGTGAAATCACGGATGCTGGTGTTCGGGGAAAACAGGGCCGTACTACTCTGCGGCTCAATTACCAAGGGGCCGCCCGCGGTCACGCTCCCCGGAACCTGGCTGTGAAAGGTCCCGACGATTGGCGAGCCACCCTGGAAAAGGACGGCCCCGGAACCAGCCCTGGCATGGCGGCGGTCAAGTGCCGTAAGCCCCGGGGACACGGAAACCCTGTAACGGCCCACGGAATCCCTGAAAAGGGAGGGGGCCCCCTCGTCAAAAGTAAGCACCAGATCCGCGGAAGGGGCCTGCCGAGGGGCAAAACCACGCTCGGAAGACAGCAGAAGCACCGAACCGGGCCGAATCATGCCTTCCTCGATAAGGCCCGACCTGTAATCGGCCATCCTCCAGAGCGCATCGCCGGCAAGCCTTATGGATCTTTCCTCGAAGGAGTGCAGGCTGCCCAAAGCCAGAAAGAGGGTGTATAATACGGCAACGAAATACGCCTTGTTTCTCATGTGTCCCACTCGGTATATTATCGGCAGAAAAACGGTTGATATCAACAAGCAGTGTCGGCGCCAGGCCATATTCGCGGCGCCGGCGGGGCTCGGCGCTTGGGGTATTTTGGTGCCTGCCAGGCGGAGTGGCTTTTTCGGCATTGATGGTGGTATACTGGGGGCACATCGCAAATGCAGGGGGAGTTATGTGGGCCATACCTGGAATCCCGGATCATCGGGCTTTTTGGGGGACCCGCGCCAAAGATGAACAAGTTTGCCGAACCACTGATTCTGTACGCCGTGCTTTTCTTCCGTTTTTTCACCGGGCCTATCCATGTGGAAACGCCCCTGGAATTTTCGGCAAACGCGGAAGCCGCCCGAATCATCTTTTATACAGGCCCCGCGCTGGCCCTTGTATGGTACCTTATGCTCAAGGGAAAAAGCCTAAGGGAATGGGGTGTCACCCTGCCTGGGAAAAGGGACATAATCCCGGCGGCGCTTAGCTTTCCCGCCATTGCCCTTGTGGGTTTTGGCATAACGCTTGCGGCCAGGCAGCTTGGCGGGCTGCCGGAAGCCCCCCGAATTCTGCCCCCGACCACGGTAGTGCCCTGGGCCATCCTGGCCGTCTCCATTTTCGGCGCGGCCTACCTTGAGGAAAGTTTTTTCCGTTTTTACCTGCTGGCAAAACGGGATGGGGCAAACGGCGGGGGCTACGGCCCTATGGGACTTGGCCCCCACCGCGCCGTTTTTGTTTCGACGATGCTGTTCGCGTTCTGCCATACCTATGCAGGCCTTTGGGGTTTTCTTAACTCGGCGCTTTCCGGAGCCGTCCTGGCCTACGTTTTCCTTAAATACAGATCCCTGCACGGGCTAAGCTTTGCCCACGGCCTTTACAACATCATCGTATTCGCCATAGGGGCAGCATAGGAGCTTTCATGCAAGACAAGTACGACATTCTTCGCAGCCGTTTCGGCTACGAGTCCTTCCGCCCCGGACAGGAAGAGGCGATAGACGCAATCCTTGGCGGGCGGGACATTGTCGCCGTCATGCCCACGGGGGCGGGCAAATCCCTGTGCTACCAAATCCCGGCCATGCTTCTGCCTGGAATGACCATCGTCATATCCCCGCTTATCTCGCTTATGAAGGATCAGGTAAACGCGCTGAGGGCTGCAGGCTGCCCGGCGGCATTTTTGAACAGTTCGCTAAGCAATTCCGAATATACCCGTACCGTAAAGGAAATTCGTGGCGGCAGGGTGAAGCTGCTTTACCTTGCCCCTGAACGCCTGCAACGGGCAAACCTGCCGACACCCGACGAACACGAAACGCCCCCCCTGGTGATCATTGACGAGGCGCACTGTGTTTCGCAGTGGGGGCATGACTTTAGGACGAGTTACCTGGAAATAGCGGACTTTATCAAAAACATTAAACCCCGCCCGACAACGGCGGCTTTCACGGCGACGGCAACGCCAAAGGTAAAAGAGGACATCGAGAGGTTTCTGTGCCTAAAGACCCCCCTTTCCCTAAGCACGGGCTTTGACCGCCCCAACCTTTATTTCGAGGTGCAAAAACCCGGCAACAAAAAAGCCGCGTTGCTTGAGTTTGCCGAAAAACAGAAAAACCTTAGCGGCATTGTGTACTGCGCCACCCGCAAGGCCGTAGACGAAGTGCACGAACTCCTTCTGCGCCAGGGGTTCCCGGCGACCCGCTACCATGCCGGCCTCGAGGACAGCGAGCGCAGGAGAAACCAGGACGATTTTCTGTACGACCGAAAAACGGTAATGGTCGCGACAAACGCCTTCGGCATGGGCATCGACAAGTCAAACGTGAGTTACGTCATCCACTACAACATGCCCAAAAACATTGAAAGTTATTATCAGGAGGCGGGGCGTGCCGGGAGGGACGGAAGCAAGGCCAAGTGCATCCTCCTGTACAGCGGGCAGGATGTTCGCATCAACGACTACATCATCTCCGGCAGCGACGAGAACGGCGAATACAACCCGGAACTGCTGGCCCACAACCGGGAACTCCTTAAGCAGATGACCTTTTACGCCACGGGAAACGACTGCCTGCGCCGGCGGCTGCTTTCGTACTTTGGGGAAAACCTGCCACAGGCATACTGCGGGTACTGTTCCAACTGCCTAACCGAATACGAGGAAACCGACGTCACGCTGGAGGCACGAAAAATCATCTCCTGCGTTTACCGGCTTAAACAGCGGGACAAAAGCTTTGGCAAAACCATGATCACCGACATCCTGCGCGGGGGCAAAAGCGAAAAGATAAAACGCTTCGGCCTGGACAGCCTGAGCGTTTGGGGCATAATGGGCGAGGCAAAGACCCAGCGCATACGCGGCATAATTGACTTCCTTATCGACGACGGCTGCCTGCTGAGCGAGGGGAGCGAATACCCGGTCGTGGTCCTTGGCCATGGCTACGAGGAAGTCTTGATGGAGGAAAGGCGGCTGTACATGAAGCTGCCGAAGGAGCGAATGCCGGCGAAAACCGGCGGCGAGCTGCCCTACAAGGGGGGAAAGGCACTAGCCCCCCAGGGGGATGCCTACGAGGAAACGGAAACCGACAAAAACCTTCTCGAAAAGCTAAAGGAACTGCGTAGGGACATCGCCGCAAGGGAATCCGTCCCCGCCTACATCGTCTTTAGCGATGCCAGCCTACGGGATATGTGCCGCCGGAAACCCAGCTCCCTGATTCAGTTTTCCGCGGTAAAAGGCGTGGGCTCGGCAAAGCTGGAAAAATACGGCGAGGTGTTTGTCGGGCTTATTAAAGGGAATATCCGGGAGGCCTGAAAAACCCGCCCGGATATCCCCAAAACAGTTAGTGCTATACCACCCTAGCGCCGCGCGACAAGGTCGGCGTTAAGGTCGGCAATAAGGGCATTCCACGCGACGGAAACGGCCTCGATAAGCTGCGCGGCCTCGCCGTCATGATACCAAACGTACCACGCAATATGGCCACGCTCCAGGCCGGGCACCATCCTGTGATACTGCTGGACGATGAGGCTCGAATCGCGGATAATCGCCACGGTTTCCGTCACGGCGCGGGAGTCGCGGAAAATGTGCCACAGCCCGTCCTGCCATGCATAGGGGGAATCGTCCACGGGCCTGTGCCACAGGTCTATGGCGTGGACAATCCTCTCCACTTCGGCGGGGGGGGCGGTATGGGGAACCACCAACACGTGCGCATTGGCGTAAACGGCGAAATTATTGCGGCGCGGACCCATGGGGAACATAACCATGCCCCAGTCGTCCGTCATGTTCATAAGATCGCCCCTTCTCCAATGGGGCTCCACCATAATCGCGACCCTGCCGTCCATGAACGCGGACTGGTACCAATCCCAGGCGGCGCCTTCCGGCCTGCCCTGCATGACACCCTCGTCCCTAAGCCTCATGAAGAACTGCACGGCCTCCAGGAACGCCGGGCTGGTAGAGGCGTTGTAGAACAAGCCCTGGGCGTTCCTGCCGACGTAGTTGGCGCCGTTGCTGGAGACAATCGCGTCAAGGATTTCGTTGGAAAGATCGGCGGGCATGGCCCAGGTATCGATGATACCGTCGCCGTCGATGTCACGGGTAAGCTGCCTGGCGATGGGGAGGAAATTGTCCCAGGTCCAGGTGCGGTCCCTCTGCATGTTATAGGGAAGCTCCGGATCCAGGCCAGCCTCCCTGAACAGGCGCTTGTTGAAGAACAAGACCAGTTCCTGAAGATCCTGCCCGTAGCCTATGCCGATACCATAGGTATTGCCGCCGAAGGTAAAGAGGTTCCTTACCCCCTGGTTCCATTCGGTCCTTCCGTCACCCGGCCTGGCGGGGGAAAAATCGGCGCTACCTGGGGGTATCTGGGCAAGCAGGCCCTGCCTGTGCAGGGTCATGGCCCAGTTGGGGGCCATCC
>Ga0209755_10003111_pt1 | contig 21283 bp, 15 predicted proteins | sample TergutCo191P1_FD_187301 | JGI IMG/M metagenome (GOLD analysis project Ga0209755, IMG submission 187301) | Cornitermes sp. P1 segment gut microbial communities from Petit-Saut dam, French Guiana - Co191P1 (SPAdes) (version 2) | ecosystem: Host-associated > Arthropoda: Insects > Digestive system...
AACCATGATTCGCTTGATTTAGGGATTTCCTTGATTATATGCAAAATATCACCGTAGAGACGCAATGCATTGCGTCTCTACAATCATGTTAATCCTTTAATCAGGAAAATCGGGGTTCTGACGTTTTCCTAAGCACGTGTGGCAGGGTCTAGGTTAAATTTTTACACCTTTAGATGGGCTTCTAAAATAAATCTTTGCTTTGTCAATGTTATGCTCTCTTTTCAAAGAGCAACCATCGGATTATAGACGCAAGGCTGGAATTGTTTTTGTCCGCATTCTTGAATAAGAACATCTTTATTTGGAAAATTTTTGCAAACAGCTTTATAAGCTTCTTTTGGCGATTTAAAATGACCTACTACCCGACATCCGTGAATGAGTATATACTCATTGTTATAGGTTTTATTTAACCTAGAACGATTTCGAGAATAAAATTTCAACTCATCTTTCATCATAAGCCGCCTCTAAGTTAAATATAGAAATTCTTTTGCGGTTACGAGCTTGTGGGGGAAGGTCTTTTTACTATATTCCACTGCATGGATTCGAAAAATTATTTTTTTACAGCCTTTATTATTTTTGTTTTTTCCATAGCCGCCTTTTATGCTTTTAAAACTTTGCTGCCAAACAGGATTTTTGACGAAATAACGGTAATAGACGACAACGTTGCAGTGGACAGCGCAATGGTTCAAGCCATAACAGAAGCTCAAACAGACTCAAATGTTGTCTATGAAGAAGAAGTCAAGGCCGATACACACCCGCTTGCCCGCTTTTTTAAAAAACTTTTTGTGCTGGAAAAAACTAAAAAAAGCGTTGTGCGTGTCGCATACTTTGGGGATTCAATGGTTGAAAGCGATTTGATGGTACATGATCTTCGCAAAAACTATCAAGATAAATACAGCGGCTACGGACGTGGCTTTGTTATGCTCAGCAATGTGCATAAACCATGGGGAGCTGCACGCTATGATTATTCCGATCAATGGCTCACATATACTTATATGAAGAGAAGCAACCCTGTGCCCGTTGGAGTGAGCGGATATGTTTCCGTTCCCAGCAGCAAATCTATCGTTTGGACACATTATAGACAGTATCAAGACGCTCCGCCTCTTGCTCGATCCGAGCTTTTTTACGGGCGATCCAACAACAGCCGTGCTAAACTGACAATTATAGCCGATAAAGATACATCCGTTATAACAGACCTGCAAACAGACAAGATACTGAACAAGCAACCATTGTCTGAGTCCGTGTCCAAAAATCTTATGCTGCGGTTTAGCGGTGCCGCCGGCATTCCGTTTTATGGCGTAAATTTCGCCGATGGCGATGGGGTGTATATAGACAATTTTCCCATGAGGAGCAGCAGCGGCATAGCACTGGATACTTTTAATGAGGAACTTATGAACGCCTTTCAAGAGGAACTTCAATACGACCTTATAATATTGAAAATCCTGGGCGGCAACATAATAAGCCCGAATGTGACGAAATACGGGTGGTATGCGGAACGAATGACAGCTACCATAAATCACTTGAGAAAATGTTTTCCCGGAGCGGATTTTTTGATAGTCTCATCGCCCGATCAAGCCAAGAAATACGGAACGGTGATGCGAACCAACTCCGACCTGGCTTCGGTTTTGCGGGCACAGGAAAAGTTTGCAGAAAATTCGGGATCCGGATTTATAAACTTATACCAGCTTATGGGCGGGGAAGGATCTATGGTCAAATGGGTAAGAGCCGGCATGGCAAGTTCAGACTATGTGCACCTCAACTACAAGGGCGCAAAAAAAGCCGCTGATATTATTTTTCAACAAATGGAAGATGAGTACGAAGAATACAAAAAAGAAAATAACCTGTTAGTGGAGAGCAACGAAGGGGAGGAAACATGATGAATGCCAAAGTGATATTTCAAATTTTTTCAGTGTTATTTTGCATAACAGTGAATACGTATGGTGAAGCACCAACTTCTGATGATATGCATATACTTAACGTGCAGCATCTGTATCCGTTTTTTGAAAAGCTTGAAAAATTGGAAAAAGATACCGCTGCCGGAAAAGTCAATATTGTTCACATAGGTGATTCCCATATTCAAGGTATTTTTTTCTGCAATGCGGCACGTAATGTATTGCAACAGTCTTTTGGCAACGGAGGGTACGGATTTACATTTCCATACGGCTTTTACAGAGAAGGCGACTCAAGCAGAACTTTTCGCTTTTTTTCAAACGCATCGTGGCGAATATGCAGAAACAATATGCCGTACAGATGTACTCCCGGTGCCGAATTCGGCTTGGCAGGATACGGGTTCACCACACCAATGGAAGAGTTTGTCCTGAAAATTGAAATTGTTGACAAACGATACCAGTTCAATACCATAAAACTAGTCGCTACCGGAGAGCCATTCCCTTTTCGTCCGGCATCGGCAATCAGAAATGTGGTGATAAAAAATCCGCCGCCTAACCTGGAACGCCATGTGGTCAAGCGCAGAGAAACTCTGGCCAGCATAGCAAAAAAATACGAAGTATCCATAGATAGCATCAAAGACAGAAACAGAATGACATCAAATATTATTCGTGCCGGCAAAACTTTATTTATTCCTGCTAAAGTGGAGTCTATTAAGATAGACATGTCGCAGTTCAAACCACTAGAATTTCATCATCAAGAGCGGCAAGTTGCAACATACCGGCAAACAAAACCGGCTTCGGAAGCGTATTTTATCCCTGCTGTGAAACTCCCGCTTCACAACTTGAACGGCATAATTCTTGAAAACGACAGCCGTGGAATTATCTATCACGGAGTAGGAACCGTTGGTTCAACGGCAGCTCACTTCAACGCAACGCCGCTGTTTTTTGAGCAGTTGCACGCATTGTCGCCGGATCTTTTTGTAATATCTTTTGGAACAAATGAATCTTATCACAAAATATCTGCCGCCGCATATATGGCTCAGATAAACTTGATGATAAGCAATATAAAAAAATTTCACCCAAACATTCCAATAATGATAACAACGCCGCCAACATCGCTCCTTGAAGGCAAAAAACCAAACACCTACGTAAATGAGTATTTTGATTCCCTTATGCGATTGACTAATTTTGCCGTATGGGACTTGTATTCGTTTACCGGCGGATTTATGGGAGCGCTGGAAAAACCGGAGATCATACAGATTGCAAAAGATAAGGTGCATTATTCGCCAAATGGATATACCAGCCAGGGAACAACATTTGCAAACGCCATTTTGCAAAATTACGAACAATATAAACAATCTCAAAAATTAAAGGAGTAAAAATGATAGAATCTTGGTTTATTTATGATCCCGGAGCACCGTTGTTATTCAATAGCAGTCTGTTTTTGGGGTTGTTTCTTGCATTTTATTTTATTTACATTTTTATTCACAAATACGGAAATTTACGTACGGCTTATGTTTTGATATTCTCGCTTTTTTTCTACTACAAGGTTGGCGAGATGTACTTTATACTGCTTATAGTTTCTGCCATTATAAATTATTACCTGTCGCTATGCCAGTCTAAAACGGAAAGTCCGGCGGGGAGAAAAATTTTTATCACGCTTTCTGTTTTGGTAAATTTGGGCATTCTGGCCTACTATAAATACACAAACTTTGCCATAGAAAACATCAACGCTGCCGCCAACACGAATATCCCGTTGCAAAGCATAATTCTTCCAATTGGCATTTCTTTTTACGTGTTTCAAGCCATAAGCTACTCAATAGATGTTTACCGCAGAGAAATAGAACCTGCGCGCAATCTGCTGGATTTCTCCTTTTACCTTTGCTACTTTCCGCAATTGGTGGCCGGCCCCATAGTCAGGGCAAAATCATTTATACCGCAGATGTACCAAAAGCTATGCCTCTCAAAGGAAGATATGGGCATGGCTATTTTCTTAATTTTGGTGGGGCTTGTAAAAAAAGCGGTTATTTCCGATTATATATCAGTCAACTTTGTGGACAGGGTATTCGATTCACCCGGCAGCTACACTTCGCTGGAAAATCTGCTTGCGACTTACGGATATTCAATTCAAATTTACTGCGACTTCTCCGGTTATTCAGACATGGCAATAGGCTTGGCGTTGCTTATGGGGTTCAGAATTCCGATTAATTTTCGCACGCCATATAAGTCTGCATCCGTTACCGAATTTTGGAGGCGGTGGCATATTTCACTTTCTTCATGGCTGCGTGACTATCTGTATATATCGCTGGGCGGCAATCGCAAAGGGAAGTTGCGTACTTATGCAAATCTGCTTCTCGTGATGCTAATAGGCGGTTTGTGGCATGGAGCATCTTGGAAATTTGTAGCATGGGGCGGCTTGCACGGCCTTGCCCTTGCCGTTGAGCGTTTTTTAAATAGGTTCATAAAACTGCCGGAAAGCATATTCATACGCATTATAGGCGTAATTTTAACATTCCACTTTGTTTCGTTCTGCTGGATATTTTTCCGAGCCAAAGATTTTGGCACCGCAATGGAATTAATAGGAAAAATAGCGCTTGTCAATTTTCAGGTAGATCAATGGCTCCTTGTGCTTTCTGCATATAAAAACGTATTGATAGTCTTGCTGGCCGGGTTTATAATGCACTTTCTCCCGGACCGTTTTGTACAATGGTTGCAGAGAGGTTTTATTCAAGCAAATATTATAGTAAAGGCTGTGATAATAGGTTTGGTTTTCTGGTTGGTGCAGGCAATTGCCTCCAGTGATGTGCAACCGTTCATTTATTTTCAGTTTTAGCCATGATAAACAATTTTTTCATCGCATTTATAATATTCATTCTCTCCATAGGCGCATTTCATGCTTTCAAGGCGTTATTGCCGGATAGAATTTTTGCCGAGATAATAGCGGAAGACAGTGACTTTGCTGTGGACCAAACAATGGTTAATGCCATGACCGAGCAGCTTGCAAACGAAGAGGAGATAGAAGAAGAGGAAGAGTCCCACCTGCTTGGACGTTTTTTTAAGAAGCTTTTCTCGTTGGAGAAAACAAAAAAAGGCGTAGTACGGGTAGCCTATTTTGGAGATTCCATGATTGAGAACGACATGATGGTTCATGACCTCCGCAAAAGTTACCAAGACAAGTATGGCGGTTCCGGCAGAGGATTTGTTATGCTCAGCAAGTCGTATCCGTCTTCGGGTCTATCGCGTTTTGAGTATTCGTCCAACTGGGTTACCCACAAGTTTATTGAAACAACACCAATACCTGTGGGAGTGAGCGGATACGTTTCCGTTCCAAAGAAAGGCGCATCAACTTGGACACGTTGGCATCATAGGCCGGGTTCCCCATCCCTTACGAGTCCTACGCTGTTTTACGGGCAGTCCGGCAATAAAGAAGCCGCATTGACGGTTGTATCGGACGGTGATACTGCGATTTTTGCCGATCTGCGGACGGACGAGCTTTTGAACACGCAATTGCTAACAAGCTCATCGCCAACTAGTCTGGCGCTTAAATTTAGCAACGCAGACAGCATCCCTTTCTACGGAGTCAACTTTGCAGATGACAACGGGATATACATAGACAACTTCCCTATGCTGAGCAGTTCCGGCCTGCCGCTTATGGCTCTTGAAGTGGAGCTTATGAACGCCTTTCAGCAGGAGCTTGGGTATGATCTTTTGATATTGCAGTTTGGGCTGAACCTTTTGAATCCAAAGGACAGGGCTACACGGCAGGAATACACTCAGATAATGACGGACATTGTAAAACGGCTGAGAAAATGTTTTCCCGGAGCAGACATTTTGGTTATATCATCGCCGGATAAAGCTAGAAAGTACGGAACTGAGATGAAAACTTGCAATCATTTGCCTTCGCTTTTGCAAGCGCAAGAGCGGTATGCCGAGGATTCTAAGGCCGAATTTATAAATTTGTTCCGGCTTATGGGTGGGGCCGGATCCATGATAAGATGGGTGGACGCAGGCATTGCTAACAAGGACTACTCCCACTTTTACACATCGGGCGCAAGAAAAGCTGCCGGTCTGATTTTCAAGCATATTGAAAAAGAATATGAATCATATAAAGAAGAGAACAACCTTGTGGAAATTGAGGAGGTTGCCGAATGAGAATTCGTGTTTTGATGTTTTTTTGCTCAATCATGGTCATAAGCTCGTATGGTGAAATATTAAATGCAAATCACCTGTTTCCGTTTTTTGAAAAATTGACTCATTTGGAAAAAGATAAGGCAGCCGGAAAAGTCAATGTAGTTCACATAGGGGATTCGCATGTTCAGACTAATTCTTTCAGCGGCTCAATACGAAGCACTTTGCAACAGTCTTTAGGCAACGGAGGCTACGGATTTACATTCCCATACTATTTCCAAAACAAAGGCTTGGAAGGCAAAACTTTTCGCTTTTCATCAAATGCGTCGTGGCAAATATGCAGAAACAACATGCCGTATATATGCGCTCTAGATGCGGAATTCGGGCTATCTGGGTACGGATTCACAACATCTATGGAAAATTTTGCCTTGAAAATTGAAGTTATTGATGCGCAATACAAGTTTAATACAATGAAAGTAATTGCTGCCGGAGAGCCATTTCCTTTTAAGATTGCAGAGGCAATTGGAAAATTTGAAATAAAAAATGCGCCGCCGTTCTTTAATATCCATGTTGTAAAACAAGGAGAAACCTTGGCCGGCATTGCGAAAAAATACGGAGTTTCTGCAAATAGCATTATGGAGATGAATAAAATAGATTCAAGTGCGATTAGCGCAGATTCTGTTTTGCACATTCATGTTGAAGCAAAAACCGTTGATATAAATATGTCACGATTAAAACCGCTTAAATTTCAGCAATCGGAGCGGCACGTTGCAACGTATCGGCAAAAAAAAACGGCTTCTGAAATATATCTGATCCCCACCGTAAAGCGGCAGCTTCACAATCTGAATGGGCTGGTTTTTGAAAACGACCGCCGTGGAATTATCTATCACGGAATAGGGAGCATCGGTTCAATGGCATCTCACTTCAACGCAACGCCGCTGTTTTTTGAGCAGTTGCACGTGCTGTCGCCCGATCTTTTCATTGTTTCTCTGGGAACCAACGAATCTTTCAGCCTAATGCCTGCGGAGGAGTATATGAGCAATTTGAACAGGCTTATCGCTAACATCAGGAATGCTTGCCCCGGCGTTCCGGTTTTGGTGACCACGCCGCCCGCTTCGCTTTTGAAAGGAGAGCCAAACATCTATGTAAAGGAGTACACAGACACTTTGATGAAGGCATCTGATTTTGCGGTATGGAATTTACATTCCTTCACCGATGGGCTTATGCATATTTCAGGAGATAAAATGCATTACACAAGGCAGGGATATATTAATCAGGGAACCGCATTTGCAACCGCCATTTTGCAAAATTACGAACAATATAAGCAATCTCAAAAATCAAAGGAGTAAATTATTTCCGCGCACGCCGCTTCCTCTGAAAATTCACTGCGAACCTGTGCGCTTCATCTCTAGCACGTTGCAGCAACTGTAACGCCGGATTGCTGCGTTTTAGCAACACCGGTGGTCGCTCTCCCGGGAACACAATTTCTTCCAAACGCTTGGCTAAACCTATAACCGGAATGCTCGTTAAATGCAACTCCAGCAGAACGCTGTATGCCACCTCAACCTGACCCTTGCCGCCATCAATTACCAGCAAATCCGGAAGATCTTCATGCTCAATTTGCAAACGGGTAAGCCTGCGCATCAACACCTCTCGCATGCTCGCATAATCGTCTCCACCCATCGCTATCTTTATTCTGTATGTTCTGTAATCACCCTTGCTCGGATGTCCGTTCACAAAACGAACCATGCTTGCCACCGGCTCCGTTCCGGCCAAATGAGAAATGTCAAAACACTCAATGCAGAACGGCGGTGATTTTAAATCCAATTCTTTTTGCAACTCAAAAATGCTGCGGTTCATCTCATCGTATTTAAAACGCTTGGCCTCAGACTCAACCAAAAGCATTTCCGCATTCGCCTTTGCAATGCGCAAAAATCCCTCCTTATCACCTCGCTGAGGAACCACCACTTGAACCTTGCGACCCTTTAAGCCTGCCAAAAAAAACTCAAAAGCTTCAAGGTCTTCACCCAGAGAAATTTCCATCGCTATCTCGTTTGGCAAATCTTCCTTGTCAATTCCCAAATACCAGCGTGGCAAAAACTCCGCCAAGATTTCAGGAGCCTCTTGCTGCAACTGGCTCTCCAAATAGAAATGCCTTCGGTCATATAAAATTCCGTTTCTGTATTCAATTATCACAACTGTAGCTAACTCCTTTGCCCTGCAAATAGCTATTACGTCAAGGCTCAAATCCGCTTCGTTTGCCTTATCCGCTTTTTGCTTTGCATAAGCGCTGTTAATCGCTTGAATCTGATCTCTAAACTTGCCGGCATCTTCAAAGCGCTTTTCCGCAGAGGCATTGTGCATTTCATTTTCCAGCTCTGCCAAAATCTCGTGGCTTTTGCCTTCCAAAAGTCTTCTTGCGCCGTGAACACCCTTCATATATCGGGCTTCGCTTGCCAAGTCTGCGCATGGGGCTATGCACCTGCCTATGTGGTAATTTAGGCATGGGCGTTTTTTATTTTTTAGCGGAAATCTTATTTTGCACTCTCTTAAACGAAACAGTCTGGGCACTAAATCTAAAATTGTCCTCATATGGTTAGAGTTGATGAAAGGGCCAAAATACAGGTTTTTATCGTCTTTTGTATGGCGTATTATTTTAAGGCGTGGGAATTTTTCTTGAATTGTGAGCATTAGGTATGGAAAATGCTTGTCATCTTTTTGGCGAACATTGTAAAAAGGCTGGTGCTTGGTTATCAAATTTGCTTCCAAAATCAGGGCTTCTGCTTCATTTTCCGTGATTATCCATTCTATATCCGTTACGTGCGGGAGAATTAGCGAGGCGGCTCTGTGGCTGATTTTTTCCTTGCCGTCAAAGTAGCTGCGAACCCTTTTGCTCAAAAGCTTAGCCTTGCCTATGTATATGATTTCCCCTTTGGCATTCTTCATAAGATAAACGCCGGGCTTCGCAGGCAGGCTTTGTAAACGGCTTTGTAACCCCTCTTCCATGGAAAAGAATTTAGAATTTTCTATATTATAGCCATCTCATGCGCAAGATTTTAGTCATATTCGCCTTGCTATTAGCCATTTCCGGTTGCAGCGAAACTAAAATTCCAAGTTTTACCGATGAAGAAACACAAGCGATAGAAAAAACCGAAAAAGAGCAAGTGCAACTTGCATTTGACATGTCTTTAACACCGGAAGAAAAGGCTTACATTGAAGATTTAACCGCACGTGGCGCAAAAGTTCCTATAACAATGGAATCGGATAATTACCCTCTCTGCTTCTATGACAAAAATCATAATGAGTTTCAGGGCATAGCTCCGGATATTTTAAAAGAGATCGGCATTTTGACAAACATTAAGTTTGATGTTATAACAGACAAGAACACTACAATGGCAGAAATACTTGAAATGCTCAAAACAGGCAAAGCTGCCTTTGACGCAGAATTGATATACACCGAAGCCAGAGAAAAAGATTTCATTTTTACGCGAATTCCATATTTTACATCTAATTTTGCGCTTATGTCAAAGAAGGATTACCCGTATTTAAAAATTTACCAGGTTCCCAAGGCTGTTGTCGGCGTTGTCAAGGGAACCGCTCCTGCGGAAATGTATAATATTTTAATTCCCGGCAATAGCAACCCAAAGCAATATCGCACCAGGAACGATGCTCTGACGGCCCTTGAAAAAGGAGAAATAGACCTTTTTATGACCACCGACTACATTCTTTTATACCAAACGCACTTCAGAGAAAAATCAGGATATAAAATTAACATATTCTTTGAAGCCATAACCGAAGAATCGGGTTTTGGCTTTAATAAAAATGAAACCATGCTCAGAGGGATAATAGAAAAAGCTCAAAGCCAGGTTGATGTTAATAAAATAGTTCGGGATTGGACACGCCGCACTTATGATTATTCCAAAAAAATAGCCAAAGAACAGCTTATTTACATGACTCTGTTCGCAGTTCTTCTCATATTGCTTTTGGTTTCCCTTATAACACTGTTCCTGAAAGCGAACAAGATCAAAAACACCTCAATAAATTCTCTGAAGAATATACTTAGCAGCATTGATACCATGATATATGTAACCGATCCAAATACCGGTGAAGTTCTCTTTATAAATGACCTTATGAAAGAGCATTATGGCATTGAAGGCAACTGCATAGGAAAGTTGTGCTATAAAATCTTGCAAAAAGACAAAAATGAAAGATGCGAATTCTGCCCCTGCTTACAGCTAGACAAAGACCCGAGCAAAGTTATAGTATGGGAGGAGCATAGTCCCCTGACACACCGCATCTATCGCAATGCGGATAGATACATACACTGGCCTAACGGAAAAATGGTTCACATACAGCATTCCATAGATATGACGGAGCTGATCACGGCAAAAGAACTTGCAGAGGAGAGCAACAAAGCCAAAAGCGCATTCCTCGCAAAAATGAGCCATGAAATTCGCACACCCATGAATGCGATCATCGGAATGTCGGAGCTTGCCCTGCGCAAGAACATCACCAAAGAAGCTCGCAGCGATATAATCACAATAAAGAGGTCCGGCGAAAACCTTTTGGCTATCATAAACGATATTTTGGATCTTTCAAAAATCGAAAGCGGAAAGCTGGAAATAACACCAAGAGAGTACTGCTTCTCGTCTTTGATAAACGATGTGACAAGCATAATCAAAGCAAAACTTATAAATTACGATGTGGACTTTGATGTGAGCATAGACAACAAAATACCGAACGGCCTTTTCGGAGACGAAACAAGAGTTAGGCAGGTGCTGCTCAATGTGCTGGACAATGCGGTTAAATACACAAAAAAAGGATTTATCTCTTTTTCGGTGGACGGAGATGTTGGCGATGGAGATATGCTCAACCTCACCGTTTCAATAACAGATACCGGCATAGGTATAAAGCCCGAAGACAAGACGAATGTGTTTGATAATTTCAGCAGAGTGGACTCTGCAGCTACCCAAAACATTGAGGGCACTGGGCTTGGGTTGGCCATAACGAAAACCCTTGTAGATGCTATGGGCGGGGCTATAGATGTTAAATCCGAGTACGGTAAAGGCTCCACTTTCACCATAACATTGCCGCAAAAAATTCACTCTCACGAGCCTGTGGCTATGGGTGCTATCAGAAGCACTGATGATTTCACGGTATTCTCGGCAAAGTTCAATGCGCCGGATGCCAGAATTCTTGTTGTTGATGATATAAAAACCAATCTGAGCGTTGCCGAGGGCTTGCTGCTGCCATACAAAACTCGTGTGGACTTGGCACTGAGTGGCGAAGATGCAATTGAGGCTGTGAAAAAAAATCACTACGATTTGCTTTTTATGGATCACATGATGCCCGGAATGAACGGCGTGGAAGCTACAAAGCTGATAAGAGAAAACGCAAGCGATTTGCCGATTATCGCATTGACTGCCAATGCTGTGAGCGGCGTAAAAGAGATGTTTTTTGAAAACGGATTCAACGACTTTTTATCAAAACCCATTGACATAATAAAATTAGACACTATTCTGGAAAAATGGATTCCAAAAGAAAAACAGATATCGGTGACAGGTACCAACAGTGAGATAGATATGAACGAGAACCATATGCGAATTCTCGCTGTATTTCACAAAGACGGATTAGACAGAATAGAAAAAATAAAGAAATGCCTTGAAAACGAGGACTATCATCTATACACCGTTCATATCCACGCTTTGAAAAGCGCATCTGCAAACATAGGGGAAAATGATATATCCTTAACCGCAAAAGCCTTGGAAACAGCCAGCCACCATGGAAACCTTGAATATGTAAAGCTGCATACCCCAAGATTCCTGGCAAATTTGCAACAGGTTCTGAACGACATAAGTACACGTCTTGAGGGGAAGGAAGAAAAAAAGTCCGTGAATATGGATGTTTTGCTAAAATTGAAAAAAGCCCTTGAGACTTTAGATTCGGAATCCATAGATATTATAAGTAACGCAGCAAACGAATTACATGGGTTCGCTCAAGCAGATGGCATTTTGCAGCATATATTGGCCGGAAGTTACGATAAAGCTCTGGCAATAATAGACGAGTTGGTTAAGGGGGCCGGTTGAATGAAAATGCATTGGCTTTTTTTGCTGCTGTTTTTAATTTCGTGCGGTAGAGACTCAAAGCCTGCACATGATGAATACATAACCATAGGCGGGCTTTTTCCTCTTACAGGTGAATTTTGCAACGAAGGCATAAGAGCGCTGAACGGGTTGCAGTTGGCAAGGCAGGTTATCAACGAGAATGGCGGGGTTTTGGGTAAGAAGCTTGATGTAATAGTGCTGGACGACAGGAACGATGCCAAGTATGCGATAGAGCAGTACAATGTTTTAAAAAAGAAAGGCGTGGTTGCCATTGTTGGCTCAAGTTTTCCGGAAGTCACGCAAGCACTTATTAAAGCCACCGAAGAAGACGGCATGCCTATGATTTCTCCGACAATTGTAAATCCGACAAAAGCAAAGGTTCTTGCCTCATTTGCCCGCAACACGCTTAGCGCAAAAACAGCTCTGATTGTAGATGATGCCAAATACGATTCAACAACAAATCTTTTTGAAGAGGAATTCAAGCTCAACGGAGGCATTATTCTGGGGCACGAGGACTTTAACTCTCCTGAAGATTTTGAAAACATTTTAAAAAAATACAGGGCAACCCAACCGGACATAATATTTTGCCAAACTAATTACATTGCAGCGGCAAAATTGGCAGAAACAGCGCACAAATTGGGGATCGATAAATCCAAATTCATAGGTACTTATGCATGGGAAGGTATTTTGGGCTTTTTGTACGAAGAGGAAATTACAAGCCGCATTTACTACGCTTCGCCTTTTGCGCTTGACGAAGAAGACGAGCAAATCAAGGAATTCGCTCATAACTTTTTTGCTAATTACAGGCAAATGCCCGTTAGCGCTTCTGCGCTTTCATATTCATCTGTGCAAATCTTGGTTGCCGCCATTGACAGCGCAAAAAGCACAGAACCCAAAGATATAATCTCCACTATGAGCATAATTGATCCTAATATAGTGGCAAAGCACAGCCATCAAACCATATATATTATGGAAATTAAAAATAACATATATTCTCTGTTTAAGAAATTGAATTTATAGATGGCGGAGTTATGCTGAGAAAAATACAGATACAGACAAGGTTATTTATAGCATTTTTCATAATGTCATCTTTTACCATGCTGGCAGGGCTTACCGGATACGTGAGCCTCAATAGCGTAGGAAACAGCGCAGTTACAATTATGAACTCGCTGAACATTGTAAACGATATGTATGACCATAATAACGATTTTGACCTCAACCTTTACTATATGCTTCGCAATAAAGACAATTATCACAGCAAATATATCTATCAAAGGCTGGAAAGCAGGATGGACAAACTTCAAGAGTTTATGAGCAAATATGCGGAAATTCAAGATCAATTCAGCCATCTTTTTTCGCCGGGTGAAATGCAGGATATGGCAAACATAGTGCTGATATACGAGAATTCTTATATTCCGACTTTTAACAAATTGCTTGAGATGTACAAAAACGGTTCTTTTGAAGAGGCTTTTTTTGTTTATGAGACCTTGCTCGAACCTATATACAGCACAATTTTTTACAGCGTCAATGAAGCGTTTAACAGATTTTTCGGTGCATCAAAGGAAGTTATTTCCGCAAACAATGCAAGTGTGCAGGATAACGCTACAATTATCGTGTGGGTGATTATAGCATCGCTCATAACTTCTTTTATTCTGTCAACCATAGTCACTAAATCTATCTCAAAACCGCTTGGCAAACTCAAGACCTTGGCACAGGAAGTGGCTCTAGGCAATCTAAACATGAATTTGAAAAAAAGTACAAATAAAGATGAAGTTGCGCATTTATCGGAGAGTCTCTATAAAACCATAAGGCAACTGAATAAGGCAAAACTGGCGGAAATGGAAACCGTAAAGATTCGCCATGAAAAGGAAAAAGCAGAAGCGGCTTCAAAGCACAAAAGCGAATTTCTGGCAAAGATGAGCCATGAAATAAGAACACCCATGAATGCAATCACGGGAATGACGGAACTCATTTTGCGAGAAGATATTTCGTTAAGCGTAAAGGAACATATTATCACCATAAAACATGCGAGTGCAAATCTTTTATCTATAATAAATGATATTCTGGATTTTTCAAAAATAGAAAGCGGAAAGCTGGAAATAGTTCCTCATAACTATCAGTTTTCATCTTTGGTAAATGATATTGTAAACATTATCAGAGTGAGAATTGCAGATTCGGAACTGACATTTAAAGTTGACATTGATCGCAACATTCCCAACACTCTTTTCGGCGACTCAACACGGGTTAAGCAAGTTCTGCTCAACATTCTGAACAACGCCGTTAAATATACCAAAAAGGGATTTGTATCCTTTTCCGTTCACGGAGAGATAGTTGAAGATACGGTTATTCTTACAATGGTTGTTGCGGATAGCGGCATAGGCATAAGGCAAGAAGACATGGGAATACTCTTTGATGATTTTGTTCAGTTGGATTTGACCGCCAACAAAGACATAGAGGGTACCGGGCTTGGGCTTGCCATAGCGAAGAACTTTGCAACACTTATGGAAGGAAACATAAGCGTGCAGTCGGAATACGGCAAGGGCAGCACTTTTACAATCACTCTGCCGCAAAAAATAATTTCGCACGAACCGCTGCCAATTGAAGAACTGGAAGATGCGGATAATTTTGTGATAAAATTCCATGCGCCAACGGCGAAAGTTCTTATAGTTGACGACATAAATATAAATTTGAAAGTAGCCGAAGGTTTGCTGGCACCTTATAAAATACAAGTTGACACGGTACTGAGCGGCCAAGAAGCTATTGATCAAATAGCAGGAGCGGCCACGGCAGGCAAACCTTACGATCTGGTGTTCATGGATCACATGATGCCCGGAATGAATGGCGTGGAAGCTACAAAGTATATGAGAGATCTGGGATATGATTTGCCGATTATCGCCTTGACCGCCAATGCTGTTGTAGGCACAAAAGAGATGTTTTTGGAAAACGGATTCAACGATTTTTTATCAAAACCCATTGACATAGTCAAGCTTAACGCAATTTTAGAACACTGGATTCCAAAAGAGAAACAGAATGAAGCTGAGGAAATATTCAAGAATAGCATAGACATACATACGCTTGCGGTGTTTCACAATGACGGAAACAAAAAGCTGAAGGAAATAGAAGAATGTTTGCAAACGGAAAATTATTCTTTATATACAATTCATATACACGCATTGAAGAGCGCTTTGGCAAACATAGGGGCAAAGGAGCTATCAGACTTTGCAAAAGCACTTGAAGAGGGAGATAAGGAGTTTATCAAAACGCATACCGAGAAATTTTTGATAAATTTGAAGCGTCTTCTTAACAATATAAACATGCAGTTGGGCGACAGGCAAAATAAAGATGTCTTGAATAAAGAGGCTCTAATCAAGCTAAAAGAGGCTCTTAAATCCATGAATCCGAGTTCTATCAGTGATGCGATGAATGATCTGCTGAAATTTCCGCAAGCAGAGGATATTTTGCAGAATGTTCTGGTGGGCAATTATGAAGAAGCCATCGCTATGATAGACAATTTCTAAATTTCCCACTATGGAATACAATATCAGCGACAAGCTAAAAAATGTCCACGGCAGTGCTATAAGGGAAATTTTTGACCTTTTAAAGAGGGGCAACATCATCTCTTTTGCCGGTGGAATGCCGGCTTCGGTAACTTTGCCGGAAAAACAAATTAATGCGATTTTGCAAAACATCATCTCAAAATACGGTGTTATTGAGTGCCTGCAATACGAGTCCACGCAAGGCAAAGCGTTATTGCTGGAACAGATAAAAACATTTTTGCTCGAATATAAAAGCATCAGCGCAGAACTGCAAAACATGATTGTCCTCGCAGGCGGCCAGCAAGGAATTGAATTCATGTGCAAGGCTTTTTTGAACAAAGGCGACGTTGTGCTTGTGGAAAACCCAACATATTTATCGGTATTGCAGATTATTCAAACCTATGAAGGCAAGGCAGTTGGAGTACATTCCGGCAGTGAGGGCTTGGACATAGCAGATTTGGAGAGAAAAATCAAAGAGCACAAACCAAAATTTTTATATGTGGTACCAACTTTCAGCAACCCAACAGGCGGCACTTACAGCTTGGAAAACCGTCAAAAAATAGCAGAAATCACCGCACAACACGGCGTAATGATTCTGGAAGACGACCCTTATTCGCAAATACGCTTTGAAGGCGAAACTGTGCCGCCGCTCAAGAGTTTTGATAAAGCGGGAAATGTTGTTTATGTGGCGAGTTTCTCAAAAATCATCGCACCATCTCTGCGCATTGCAGTTGCAGTTGCAGACCCGGCGGTTATCGGGAGGTTTGTTATAGCCAAGCAGTCAACAGATGTTTGCGCACCTTCTATAAGCCAGCTTGTTGTGGCGGAATTCCTCAAAAATAATTTAACCGAGCATTTGAAAAATATCATTCCTATATACAAGGAAAAACGTGATCAGATGGTAAAGTGCATTGAAGAGTATTTTCCAAAATCGTTTATATATGATGTTCCGCACGGCGGCATGTTTGTGTGGGGTCATTTTGAGGGCGAACGTGATTTGCTCGCAACTTTTAAGGAAGTTGTGGACTTGGGCGTTGCATATTTGCCCGGTTCGCACTTTTTCCCGGACGGCAGCGGCAAAAATACCATGAGATTGAATTTTTCAAACGCAACGCTTGAGCAGATTGAGAAGGGCGTTAAGATATTGGGTGAGTATTTTAATCGCTAACTTTCACGCACCGCACAGAAAGTGCTATCTCTACGCTGCCTATGCCCATTTCCGTGTTATCGCTGCCGGATTTCATGCTTATTAAATGCGGATTGCCGTTGCGGTCATTGAAGTCAGTCCACCAGCTGCCCTCTGTGCCGGTTTTTATGTACTTGCCCTCGTAGTTGAAGTAGCCGCCAGGCAAGGCCGTGAAACTGAAATCGTTCGTTCCGTTGCCATTATCGTTCCAGCCGGTTTTTGATTTTAGCTTCTTGCCAGCAACGCTCCATTCATCTCCCAAATGCTCGCCGCCAGTGTCCTTAAACAGTCCTTGCCAAGTTCCGTTGCCGGGCAGCCTCCACCCTTCGGGGCAAGCCTTCATCGCTGTATTCCAGTCGTATAGTCTGCCGTATTTTGCGCAGTTGAATTCAAAATTATCGTAGCATAAGCTGCCTTCAGCCCTGAAGTTAAGATTCTGTGCCATCCAGGTATCATCGCCTATTTTTACCGTACGGTATGTTTGGTCGTCTCGCGGATCGGTAAACAAATTCGGATCACTGAATGTATTGCCATCAAATACGCAGCCTCTAAATACAAACTTATCGGAGATCGCAAATTTCCCGGCTTTATTGCTGAGAAAGCTTGTGTTGCTGATTATGATATTATCGCTCTTCTCATAGCCTCCGTTAAAGAAATTGCAATCATCACAAACTTTGTTGTTTTTAAATTCGCAGCTATCCAAGAGCGCATAGCTTGTACTTTGTGCATAAACACCTCCCATATTGTCACGGAACAGGCAATTTTTGAAAGATATATTACTGCTGTTCATAATCTCCATAATAGACTGGGTACATTCATAAATAGTGGAATTTGTAACCTCCATATCATTAACATATTTTATACTGAGTCCAACGGTACCGCTTCCATACATATTCGTTTTATTGATTTTTATGTTTGAGCTATTGCTAAATTCAAACACGCCGGCTTCGCATCCGTCAGCCGCTTCGGAGTGGCCGGCAGACACGTTTTCAATAGTGATATTCTTGCTGTCTTTAAAAGTCATAACATACGCATCTCTTGAATCAACTACAAGTTCGGAAGGCTTGCTCCCCGTGCCCCGTATGCTCATATCTTGCACATTCAGCACATTTAACTGCCCGTTTTGCCAACTGACATGATTATTGGCTATATTTCCCAAGGCGCAATCAGAAAAATTATACACTCCTTCTGACAGCAGAATGTTTCGGTTAGAGCCTATTGCGCAAACGAACTCATGCGGCGTTTCTACAGCAATATCTCTCTTCCCGGAAATATTAGGGCATTCAAAGATTGGCCCGCACTCATCGGCATCTCCCTGGAACTCCTCAATATATTGGCCTTCTTCAGTAACGGCAGCATCAGTTTGCCCCTCGTTGGTTGATTTACCGCCTTTTAGCCGATTGATCAAGCCGGATAGATCACAACCGGCAAGCATGCCAAGTAAAGCGGCTGCTATCGCAAATTTCATAAGTTTCTGCATAATTTGGGAATATAGAAATTTCTACATTTCCATTATGTCTAATGCAAAAGCAAAGAAACTTATGCTTGGCGACCATGCGGTTGCCCAAGGCGCTTATGAAGCCGGCGTGAAAGTGGCGGCGGCATATCCGGGAACTCCCAGCACGGAAATAACCGAGTTTATCGCAAACTTCAAAGAGGTAAACGCAGAATGGGCGGTTAATGAAAAAACATCTATGGAAGTTGGCATAGGTGCGGCTATGGTTGGGCGGCGAGCTCTTGTTTCCATGAAGCACGTTGGCCTAAATGTGGCTGCTGACCCTTTGTTTACATTCGCATACACCGGAGTTAATGCCGGGCTTGTTGTTGCGGTTGCAGATGACCCTGGCATGCATTCCAGTCAGAATGAGCAGGATTCACGCTACTACGCTCTGAGCGCACACGTTCCAATGCTTGAACCAGCAGACAGCCAGGAAGCTAAAGATTACACCATGCTCGCTTATGAACTCAGCGAAAAATATGATACTCCTGTGCTTGTGCGGCTCACAATGCGAATTGCGCACGGACGTTCCTTTGTGGAAATAGGCGAGCGAAAAGAGGTTGAGCTTCCTTACAAGCCGGACATTTCAAAATATGTTATGGTGCCGGCAAATGCCAGAAGGCGGCACCCCGTTGTTGAGGAGCGTGAAAAGAAGCTCGTAAATGATATAAACGGCGATGCGTTTGATGGTTTAAACACAGTTGAATTCGGATCAAATAAAACCGGCATTGTGTGCTCAGGCATGGTTTATCAATATGTAAAAGAGGCCCTGCCGGATTTTTCAATTTTCAAACTCGGCATGGTTTATCCCATTGCAGTTGAAAAGATCAGGGAATTCGCCGGGAAGTGCGAAAAACTTATTGTTATTGAGGAGCTTGAGCCTTTTATTGAAAATACTTTGAAGGCAAATGGCATTCAGTGCAGCGGAAAAAATTTGACCGGTTTGCAAGGCGAGTTGAGCACCGAGAAAATTCGTGATATTATTTTAGGGCAAAAAGCGGCGCAGGTTAGCGCAGAGAACATACCTATGCGGCCGCCGGTTATGTGCGCAGGTTGCACACATCGTGGCGTATTTTATATTATTCACAAGCTCAAACTCAACGTTGTTGGAGATATAGGTTGCTATTCGCTTGGCTGCTCACCTCCGCTCAGTGCAATGCATTCGCTTATCTGCATGGGTGCTTCAATTTCAAATGCGCATGGCACATACTTGGCAAAGGGAAAAGAATTTTCAAGAGGCAGCGTAGCCGTAATAGGAGATTCCACATTTATTCATAGCGGTATCACAAGTTTAATAGATGCTGTTTACAATAAGTCAAGCATCACCGTTATCATTATGGATAATCGCACAACCGGCATGACGGGCCATCAAAACCACCCGGGCACAGGCAAAACGATTACAAATGAGCAAACCCATCAGCTTGACTTGGAGGCTATATGCAAAGCCTGCGGCGTTAAAAACCTTGCGGTTATTGATCCTTATGATTTAGCGGAAATTGAAAATACCATCAAGGGGTATTTGGGAGCAGATGGTGTTTCTGTAATTATCGCAAAACGCCCCTGCATTCTTTTAGATAAATCTTTGTGGACCGGCGCAGTATCCATTTCCGATTGCAAAAAATGCGGTTTATGCCTGAAAATCGGTTGCCCCGCACTTAGCAAATGCAAGGACAATTCGGTAGAAGTGGACGCTGCCCTTTGCACAGGTTGCATGGTTTGCGCCCAGACTTGCAAAACCGGTTGCATAAAGAAATAGAGTTTTTATGGCAATTTCTATATTACCGCAATATGCCCGTTACAATATTGTTAATAGCTATCGGCTTTATTCTTGGTTGCACTGACAAGAATTCGCATCTTACAAAAACAGATGCTAATGATCCTTTTGCGGAAAGTGTTTTTATGGATCCACGAGATAGCAGTGAGTATAAAATCATTAAAATAGGTTCTCAGCTTTGGATGACAGAAAATTTGAATTACGATGCGAATGGCAGCGTTTGTTATAAAAATGATTCGGGCAATTGCGCAAAATATGGCCGCTTGTATAATTGGAGTGCTGCCAGCACAGCTTGCCCTCCAGGCTGGCACTTACCCAGCAGCGCAGACTGGGATAAATTGCTCCGTTATGTAGATGATTCTGATGATACATCCGAGCCTTATGACAGCCCTGTGGCAGGCAAACATTTAAAAGCGGTAAAAGGTTGGGATGATTGCAGTGCTTGCGCAAACACTTACGGTTTTTCGGCTTTGCCGGGTGGTTATTGTTATGGCAATTTGTGCGGCGGCATTGGCAACACCGGTCGTTGGTGGAGTAATGCATCAGACGAGAATGGAATTCTGGCATATAGCCGAGGTTTAACCCATGACAAAGAATCTGCCAACTGGTTTTACAACGACAAACTAAGCATGTATTCCGTGCGTTGCATTCAAGATTGATTAACATTTGATGTTCAAATTCCTGCAATTAGTAAACATCTGAAAAATATATTAGAAGATAGCGGGCGAGTAACTCATCACTCTGCAAACATTAACTTTGCTTATTCCGATTAGTATTGCTATTTCCGTTCTGCTTTTGCCGTTTTTCAGCAATTCTTTTATTTGTTTTCTAAAACTCAGATATTTGCTCCCTTTTGGTCTTCCCAATATTTTCCCTTCTGATTTCGCTCTTGCCAACGCTTCTTTTGTTCTTTGTGAAATCAGAGTTCTTTCAACTTCAGAGACTAAGCCTAGCCCAATGGCTAACACTTTGCTTTGCAAGTCTTTTTTAAGTCGGTAGCCGTCTTTGATGGTCCAAACTTGGCAGTTTTTGTTTAAGCAAGTATGCAATATTCCCATAAGCTCCATAATGTTTCTGCCTAAGCGAGAAATTTCCGTGGATATTATTATATCATTTTTTTTGTTCTTTTGAGCAATGCGCCTAATTTACGCTTTTTTAATTCTTTTTGGGA
>Ga0209755_10003112_pt1 | contig 21282 bp, 19 predicted proteins | sample TergutCo191P1_FD_187301 | JGI IMG/M metagenome (GOLD analysis project Ga0209755, IMG submission 187301) | Cornitermes sp. P1 segment gut microbial communities from Petit-Saut dam, French Guiana - Co191P1 (SPAdes) (version 2) | ecosystem: Host-associated > Arthropoda: Insects > Digestive system...
GTCGTTACCCCTGAACCGTGGAGGTAAGTTCCCTTTGGATATCCTCCAGGGTGTAGCCCTTGGCTATAAGGTCCAGTACTTCCCTGTCCCTTTCCTCTCGGCCTTCATCCCTGCCCTCCTCGTAGCGTACCGCCAGGGCATCCTCGATCTTCCATTCCGCAAACAGCATGCTGATAACGGAATGGAACCTGGAGGAGGCTCAAAGGGCCTGGCTTGCCCAGGGCGTGGACAAGGGTATTGAAATTGGCGTGGGCAAGGGTATTGAAATTGGCGTGGGCAAGGGCGAGGGTAACATCGTTGCTATGCTGAAAAGCGGCAGATCGCCAGAGGAGATCATCCGGGAGTTCGACACTAAAACTGAAACGGCGGGGCCTGACCCAGGCACCCCCCAGGCAAGGCCGCAGGCATAGGGCCACTCTTCCCGCCCTTCCCGCCGCGCCTCCGATGCAAGGGCTTTCGCTCGCACACTCCAGCGGTGGCTAATTGTCGTGCGCTTGCATCCCAATGAATCTGGAGGACGCGATGAAGGCAGCGATACGGTACTGCCGATCTTATTGCGGCTGTTTTTGGAATCGAATAGCTCGGAGGTAATAAACATGTTCATTACCTCCGAGCTATTCGATTCGAAAAACAGCCGCAATATGTTGTTCTCTATGCAGTACCGTATCGCTGCCTTCATCGCGTCCTCCAGATCCATCGTCCCACGGTATTCCCACACCTTGGACACAAAGACGCTGTAGCCGCCAAGGGCCTCGCACTTCCCAAGCAATTCCGAGTTGTATCCCTGGTTTATGTTGTACACGTGCACCACAAGCTCCAGCGCGGAACCGCCTGGGTTTTCCGCCCTCAAGCCTGCCGTGTCCCTGAAAGCGTCGGACAGCCTGAGTACCTCGTGCTCTGGGTACGGATCCCTCCCGTTGTAAAGGACGATGAATATCGGCTCGGGGATTTTCACAAGGTCGGTCTTGTATACCTTTATCCGGTCGATTATCTTCTCGTACACCCTGGCCACGTACATAAGCAGTCGCAGCGGCATGTTTTCGTTGATCGTGCTTTGGTGTTCGATAAGCACGATCAGGCGGTCGCCGACGGTGAACGACACGTCGTTTATCTGGCCCATAAACAGTGCGTTGGAAAGCGTGTTGATGTCGATTGCCGTGTCCGGGGGCAGTTCCACGCTCTCGATGGCGGAATACAGTTGGCGCAGGATGTCCGGGTCGCTGAAGAGAAGCGAGAACATACTGTTCTTGTGTTTTTCGTTTGCGCTCATGTGAGGTCAGTTTAGGGCATTTGGCGCGGTAATGCAAGCATTTGCAGGCGGCCGGGGATTCCCGTTATGGTTCCCTCTCTGATATCAACTGTACATTTATGTGATGTCAAGGCTTGCCATCATTCCCGGCCTTCCACGATAACCCTAACCATGTGTAAGTCGTAAAAGGTTATACCGCTAAATGGGTCTTCGACACTGACTATAACAAACGATATTCCCTCGCTAGAGGCTACCACCCTGGCGGTTGAAACACCGTAATTAGTAAACTCCGTACGGTGTGGTCCGATAAAGGAAATGATTTCCCCTTGGCAGGTGGTCCTCCATTCCGCTTTCACTTCCTTTTCCGCCCAGTTTACGCCGTTTGGGCTTAAGATGGCCCTAAAATCATGGGTGCCCAGCTCTGGGGGGGAAAATATAAGGATTACCCCATCGGTTTCGTCAAGCCTTACCCCAGACAGGAATGGATCGAAATCGGGTCTGTAACATGCGGAAACAAGTACGGCGAAAACCACGGACAAGGCCAGTAAACCAAATAACATGCGCTTTTTCATAGTATGTCCCCTAGGCTAGTTTCTTTTTCTGAAGAAACCCAGCTCGTAACCTATGTATATAGTTATCATGCGACGGTTGTAGAAAACATTGGTAGCCGTCCTTCTGCTGCTAAACATGTCGTTGGACCAGCGCACCCCAAGGTTTAGAAAGCCGGGGCCGACCTTGGTTCCCAGGTTTAAGCCCAGGGTGTAACCCCATCCGGTATTCCCCAAAAATCTGTCGTCAACGTGGGCGACATGTGTGACACCCCGCCCGTAGGTATCGACCGGCAGTAACAGGTAAGGGCCGACAAGCAGCGCGATATGCGAGTTTTCCCTGCGGGCCGTAACCCTGCCCATAATGGGAAACATGAACGACAGCGCGTTATAGTCGAAATCCAGCGTGACCATGCTTTCCACCTGGACACCCAGGAACAGAAAATCAAGAGGGTTAAAGAACTGGCCGTGCGCGTGGGCGACGAAGCTGATGTTCCCCAATCGCGCTTCGTCAGGGCCGTCGTTGCTCCATAGCGGGAAAAACATCTGCATGTTCCCCCCTACCCGAAGCCCAGCATACAACCAATTGTTTTCCAAATGCCGCCGCCCACGACCACCGTGGTGAAGGATTACCTGTTGCCCATCTATGATAGCCACCTGTGCGCCAGGAAGTAGTTCCACGGGCCTGTCCCTGTCCACCCATTCAAGAAGCCAGTCCAGCATGTGTGGGATAATCATGCTTGCGCTTTCGCGGTCAGAGGCGACAAGGTCGTCGTTTATAAGCGGGCGTATTCCCGACGCTCGCCATAGGTAAAGCCGCAAGAGCCAGGATCCAGCTTCGTGAGGGTAAACGCTGCCAGTAATGGCAAAGGGTACGCCCCAGGGCAACATTGGGCTTGGGCTTACCGAAGGAGCCAATCCTCCTTGGGGAACACCTGCAGGCAGCCTGGTCATGTCAATCGACACAGGATCGAAGCCCTCCCTTTCTGTCAGGGCGGCGTATAGCACTTCCCCGAACATGGCGGCTATTTCCTCGTTGTCGCCCCAGAAAGGGAACAGGGCTATTTGTCTGTCAAGGGCGAAAAGGCGCAAAGGGTAAAGCATGAATAGGATGCCTAGAAAAAACAACTTTTTGTGTCTCGCCATCGTCATTTTTGCCCTCAGTGTAAGTCTCCTCGCCTAGATTAGAGTATAAAGCATTGTCAGATAAAGTCCAGTGCCGCATGATGAACACAATGTCTCTAAATCTTGTGGGTATGGATTTTGATCCGACAATACTGTGTCTTTGGGCTATTGGTTCCTGTGGGCAATAGCCTGTTTTTGACGAATTCCCGCCTTCATCGGTGGAATCCTTGACACCCAGGTACACTAGGCCATTTTGGTGTAGGTCACCACGCGTGACCTATTACCTAATTTTACCCGTCTTTTCCATGTGGCGGATTATGAAGTATGCGGAGAAGCAAAGAATGGTTATGGTAAGCGAAATAATAATCTGTAACATATCAGCCTCCTGCAAGCCAGTTCCAGATGAGATCGGCGGTATGGAGGATGCCCAACGCACCAGCCAAAAGCACGACTGCCTTGAGGAACTTAGTTGCCTTGTTCTCTGGCATCGGCATTCGATCGCGTATGTCCGAAAGTGTCCGACTGATGGCTCCAAGCTCTTCTGCAACCCTATCCATACAGGTCAACGGGGTTTCATCCCCAAGCCTTCAATCCGTCTCGGGGTACGGGAAAAGTGGTTGGAGGTCATTGATCGGTGGTTAGCGGTATGTGCCCTTTGCAGACAATCACACCACTAACCACTTTTTCAGTGAACCGACCGAAGCCAACCTTGTACCCATTCGGGAAAAACAGGTGCAAGGCCGTGTTCCCCGGCTACGCCAGCGGTAAGTTGATACCCCAGGCTGGCACCGTTGCGCCTGCTACGCTATATATGGCGTAGCAGGGCGACCAGGCGCACTAGGCCAATTTGGTGTCTGTCACCAGCGCGTGACCTCACCACTGACCACTTTTTCGGCGAACCAACCGAGGCCAACCTTGCACCCATTCGGGAAAAACAGGTGCAAGGCCGTGTTCCCCGGCTACGCCAGCGGTAAGTTGACACCCCAGGCTGGCACCGTTACGCCTGCTACGCTATATATGGCGTAGCAGGGCGACCAGGTGCACTAGGCCAATTTGGTGTCTGTCACCAGCGCGTGACCTGTGTCACTCCGGTTCCGGCATCACGTGACCTGCGTGGCCTTGGTTAAGGCAATACCACAAGAGGAACGGTCACGCTGTAATTCCTGGCAGGAGTACCTGCTGTTATGTACAACGTTATGGAGTTTGACCCTATACTTACATCGGCATACGTAACGGTAAATGCCCCGGCAGCAATAGTATTTTGATCTCCTCCGTTAATGCTCCACGAGGTGGCGCCTGTTACGGTAACGTTCGCAGGGGCAGGGGTACCACCTGGTCCACCCCTTAAGGCAAGATAGCTGATGGTTGCTGGGGGGGTAATAGTTCCTGCCGCCACGTCTTGGAAGTCAAAGCCAGCAATCGCGATGGTAACGGTGAAGGTTACATCAGTGACGACGATAGGGCCAGTGAATACACGTACTGCGGTGTAGTAAGTGCCCACCACCACGGTCGCAGTATATGGTGCTGTTGTAGCCAATGTAATGTCACCAGTATCTCCAGCGTCTATGGTGGTACCATTCAACGCAATACCAGCAATAGCTGTTCTTGCCGCTGCCGCAGTTGCAAAACCACCGGCGTTAAGAGGGCCTTGAACATAACCAGGGCCAGGATCAGCAGGAGTAACATCGTTAAACAAAACGATCCGTGTGGCATCGGCCAGTGCTTGGAATCTTGCAAAGGGATAAGCAGGATCAACATCAGGATCGACAGGGGAAGTAGCATAATAGGAAAGAGCAGTGAACGTCGATACAATTTCTGCCATGTCAAAATCAGCGAGGCCTTGGATGGGCGGAGTCATTGCGGCAAAATGCAGTGGCGTGATGTCTACATCAAATGCCCAAACGGTACCGTCCCATGACCGTAATATCGTTTCGTTCAGATTCATGATGAAATCAGTAACAGTCGGCTCCCAGAGGCTTTCCATGTTCTGGAATATCTGTAGGCTTGATGATATCACCGCTGTGCCACCTGCACCATTATTTAGCGTAAGAATCACGCGGTGATTGGCGCCTACGTTCACGAGTACGGAACTATCCATATTTGCTGCGCCAAGAACCACTGGCGTGATAGCAGGGACGGCAGTGGGGATTGCAATTGTGCCTGTAGCACCAGGAAGGGTGTCTATATCCCAAGAAAACGTTCCCATACCCGATCCGAATCCTGATGTTACAATTGGAGCAAGCGTGGCAGTGCGAGTGTTCGCACCTGGAGCCACGGTAAACGTAGTCGCAGACGCATATCTCGCCGTGGGTTCAGCGTCAGCAGGAACAGCAGCAGATAAATCCGCCGTATCCAGATAGCCAGTTACGACCAAGGACCAGGTACCTGGAGGTACTGCTATAGTGTTATAATTAGCAGTTAACTCAGTATAAAGCCAAGTTGCACTCACGGTGTCCGTCCCAGCAGTGAAGACAACCCTGAATGCGTAAAAATCACTTACACTGGTGACATCAGTCGGATCTGGCATAATCGTTCTTGCCCGACCGTCATGCCCAAGCGACAGCGTGACCAAGCCCATTCCCGGTTCCCCCGTCTCTGGCGGCTGTTGCACTGCGTTCCTACACCCGGGCAGGAACAATAAACTGGCGGCGAAGAGCAAAACTGTTCCCGCCAAAAGCATGGTTTTCTTCATAAGAAAACCTCCTTCTTTGTCTGTGATTATTCGCCTTTACTTATGGTGGCGGATAGTCACGTTTTTTTACCCGCCCAACGGGCGGTTTTATGTAAAAGACCTGTGCCTATTCGACATCCGTTTTATGGATGCCCGATAGGTGTCGGGTCCTTTAGCCCAAACAACAAAACATGGAAAGCGTCGGCTTGAATTGCACTTCACTTACGAGCGTTTCCATGTCGTTTATCAACTTCCATCCCTCCCAACTTATGGCGTTACCGTAACGCGAATAATCGTACTGTAAGTTCTGCCGCCTATTACCACTTCCACAGTTAAGGTGTTTATTCCCAGCAGATTGCTACGTGCATAAAAGCGGAATTCTTCGTTTAATATCCCTTCGCCAGGTACTTCGATTCCGTCAAGGAGCCAGCTGATACTGTCGTACTGCCCTGGATCATCCACTGTAAAAAGCACGGATCCCGCGCCAATATAACTGACGGACTGATCTGGTATTACTGGCCCGCGATCCTGGAAGTTTGCAAAGGAAATGGTTATGTCCAATTCAGGTGTCGGGGTGGGAATAGGTGGCGGTAGATCAACGCCTGGGCGGTAAACGGGCCCAACCCAAGGGCTGTGCAAACTGGTACTATTACCTGCGCGGCCTACCTCAACGCGAATGGAATGTTCCATATCGGCAGCCTGGACTGTGTACGTGTGACTGTTTGCCCCAGCGATTGCTATCCAATCCAGCCCATCACGACTGCGCATCCATTGAAAGAATATAGTGCCAATGCCACCAAGACGGTTGGTGTTTGCCACCAAGATATCTCCCACTTCGATATATCCATCATCCCAAATTGTAGGAATGTCTATGGAAACACTCCCACTCAGCGGGGCTCCATGCTGGTCTACCACGAGACCAGTGGGCCCACCAATGACAGCACCAGTAAAACCTTCACGCATTACGATTACGGTAATAACATGGCCTATATCCGCTTGTTCCACCTCATAGGTGGAATAACCATCACCTACATTGACGGTTCCGCGCCTCCACTGGAAGAAAAGCGTTCCAGTCCCATCAAGCCTAGCTGTGTCTGCATACAGAACATCCTCTACGAAGGGGTTATTATCAGAATAAGTTATAGTAACCATCCCTGTAAGTCGGGGAGGAGCGTCTCTAGGTGCGCTGGGTTGGCGGCAAGCGTAAAGGCAAAAGGTCAGAGCAATCACTACCAAACCCATGGTTTTCTTCATGACGATAGAAAAAACCTCCTAATTTGCGACGATCCGCCAATACCTTTCCAGTGGCGAAAATCACAAACGCTCGCCCGCTGAACAAGGAAACCTGAATAAAAAGCGCGAATTTGGGCCATGCACCGTCACTGAAGGAAAATCCCCTCCTTGATACCATTTAGTGGCGTTTAGACCGATGTTTCATAATAGTGCCATGTTTTATATTAAGTGTCAAGCGGCTTTTGTCGAGAAACACGGAAATCAATTTTCGCATGAAGGGAAAACAGGGAGGAAGTTCAGACCCGGGCCGAAAGTTCCCTTTTGAGATCCTCTACTGTGTACCCCTGATCGATAAGGGCAAGTAGCTGCCTGTCCCTTTTTTCAATGCCTTCTTCGATACCCTCTTCCCTGCCCTCTTCCCTGCCGTCTTCCCAGCCCTCTTCCCACCGAACTTCCAGCGCGGTGTCGTGATCCCATTCGATATCGAACACGCTCATATCTTCCTCCGTCATTTTTTCCCAGTAATCCAAAAGATAACCCTTTGCCTTGCAGTCCCGAACCGCGTTTCGTATCGCGGCGCGTATCACCTTGGCCTCGGACGTAGTTCCCAATCTTCGCTTCTCCGCCTCTATGTGCCGCCTCGCACGAGCCACGAAATAGGCGTATTCCTTCAGCATTGCACTGCGGGCCAAGATCTCGGGGTTCTGGCCCTCGTTTATATTATACACCATAACCTCCAGTTCCAACCGGACCTCCTCGAACCCCGGTGTGTCCATGAAGGAATCCGACAGGCGCAACGTCTTGCGGTCGGGAAACCGCCCAGGGGCGTTGATCAGGGCGATGAATTCCGGACGCGGAAACTTGATTAGTTTCGTCCTGTAGACGGCCTTTTTGTCTGGAATGCCGTTCTCGAATATCCGCGAGATCGACTGTAGAAAACGAAAGGGCATGTTCTCATTGATGGATGACTGGTGTTCCAGCATTACGACCAGCTTGCCGTTCAGCGTGAATGAGATGTCGTTTCTGCGCCGCGACACCAGGGTCTCGTCCAAGGTGTTGATGATGATCTCGGTGTCCCGTTCGCTGAGGCTGGTGTCGTGCAGGGCATTGTAAAGTTCCAGCAACGACTTCTCGTTGTTGAACAGCGAACGGAACATTGTATCTTTATACGCCATTCGGAAAAGTACTATTTTTGGCGGCGGCTTGACAAGATGAAAATAGATTTTCGTGGTCGAAAAAAGCACAGGACAATCGGCGCGTCGTTCGGTTCCTACAGCCCCATGGGAAAGGGCAATACTGCATCGATTGTCGAACGCCCGCAAAGGGCCATGATAAGCCGGTCCAACCCCATTGCCACCCCTGAACAACGTGGAAAAGGTGTCGATCCCGCGAAAAGCTTCCAGTAATCATGGTCAACCCCATGCCGCACCAAGGCCCGTTCCGCCTTTTCCCTGGCCTCGCTCTCGAAAAAGTCCCGCACGCGCCCTGGGTCGGTCTCCTCGGAAAAGCAGTTGGCCAGTTCTATCCCCTTGAAGTACAGCTCCCAGCGTTCCATGGTCTTGCCGTCCGCGCCAGACTGTGCCAGGCAGGGGACAAAGGCCGGGTAGTCAAGCAGGGCGACGGGCCGATCCCGCTTAAGCTCCGGTTCCACCGCGTGTATAAAGATAAGGTCGTACAGCACGGTGGTTTCCGTACCCAGCGCGGGATCAAGTCCTAGCCTGCGGGCCTCCGCCTCCAACCCGCCTTCCCTGGTGACGGCATCGAACAGGTCAAATCCAGCGTAGCGGGCAAAGGCTTCCGCCACGGTCAGCCGCTCGAAGGGCGGGTACAGGCCAGTCCCCGATTCCGCCAGCCCCAATTCCTTCGATAAAAAGCCGAACAGTTCCTCGGTAAGCGCGAGCGAGTCCAGGTAATCCGCGCCCATCGTGTAGTATTCCAGCATGGTGAACTCCGGGCTGTGCAGGAACCCCGAGGATTCCCCGTTGCGGAAGCACTTGCAGATCTGGTAAACGCTGACCCCATGCCTGGCGATAACCTTCTTCATCCAAATCTCTGGCGAGGGAATCAGCCAGTAGGGCCTTGCCGCGCCGGAAGGCAGAACCCTGCTTGTCTCGAAGACCTCCAGGCAGGATTCGGGGATCAGATCTGGCGAGAGTATGGGGGTGTCGAGTTCGAGAAAGCCTTTCGCGTCAAAAAAGGAACGAATCTGCCGAATAATCCGCGCCCGTTCCCGTAGCATTTCAATGTCCACTTGGTCTAGGCGAGCCGCCGTACCGAGTCTTTCCACCTGCGGCCCCGGTCGAATTCGTTCAGGAACATCCCAAATGACGCGCAACCAGGCGAAAGAACCACCCTGTCCCCCGCCGCCGCGACTTCCAGGGCCGCCGTCGCCGCCGCGTCTGGCGAATCGAATGGGCCAAGGTATGCGGTACCCGCTTGTTCCAGCAAGGGGCGAAGCTTTTCGCTGCCGGTGCCGGCCAGAAGCACGATGGCTTTCGCCTTCCCGGACACCCGCGCCAAAGGGGAAAAGTCCAGGTCTTTGTCCGTGCCGCCGGTGACCAGAATCATCTGGCCCTTGTCGCCAAGGGTTTCCAGGGCCGCCGCCGCCGCCTCGGGGATTGTCGCGGCACTGTCATTGTAGAACTCTATGCCCTTGGTCTTGTGGAACAGTTCCATCCTGTGCTCGATCCCTGGAAAGGTTTCCAGATGTTCCCTAATCGCCTCTGGCGGCAGGCCCAGGCCAAGCAGGGCAAGCCCGGCGGCAAGGAAATTCCGCTTTTGGTGGTAACCGGGGACAAGGGGCCGCGCGGGGACCAGCTCCGTAATGCTTCCATCGAAAACGCCATGCCCCAACGCGCCGTAAAGCCTGGCGAAAGCGGGTCCATCGGGATCGGGAAGCCAACCGCCGCTGGTTCCATCTGGCAAGGGGGAAGTCGAGCATGTCAGGCCGGCGGCCCGGCTTTTCGCCAGAAAGCTGCTTCCCCACTCGTCGTCCCAGGCGACAGTAACATCGTCCGGGCCTTGCCCTTCGTAAATCACCCGCTTGTCGGCGACGTAAGGTTCCATGCCCCCGTAGAAATCCTGGTGATCCGGCAGAATCGTGGTAAGCACCGATGCCTTGGGTTTAAGCAGGGGAATGTCCGTGGCAGCCTTTCGCCGATTCCTCAAATCCCCCAGCTGCCAGCTTGAAAGTTCCAATACTACATCGTCGGTTTCCCTAAGTTCGTCCAGAAAGACGAGGGGCGAAACGGTTATGTTGCCGCCAAGGTACGCCCTTCTGGGTGTCCCGGCAGTCTTTTCGTAGGCCCGCGCCAGCACCCAGTGCAGGGCGGATGTCGTACAGGATTTACCCTTAGACCCGGTTACCGCAGAAATCCGCGCCGGGGCGGCGTTCAGGAACAGGGATATGTCGGTTTCTATGCGGCGGGCGACCTGTAGATATGGGGAATCTGGCCGCACCCCGGGGTTTTTTATCACCATATCGGCTTTTTTGAAGTCGTCGATCTCGTGCCCGCCAAGAACATAGCGAATTGGCCCCCCCTGTTCCGCCTCCAACTGCTCTATTGAAGGGGCCAGGGTCTTTTCGTCTCGCAAATCGGTTACGGTTAGTTCTGCGCCGCGCCTGTACAGATAACGGGCGGATTCAAGCCCCCCGCCGTGCAGTCCAAGTCCCATGACAAGGACTTTCATTCCAGAAAAATCCATGTTATATTATATACCATGCAAGATGGGTGTCAGGCAACGGCGCGGCGCAAGCGAGGTTTCCGTGTCACAGGATGAGATCCTTTCAACGCTGCCGATGGTGGACAAAACAGGCAAACCGCATAATTTCGGCTGGTCCCGGCAGCCCGACTTTTTCTACGATTCCGAGATGATATGGTCGCCAAGGCGAAAAATCTCCGAGGCCGACCGTTATGTCGTTTTTAGCCCCACCCACACCATAGTTTTCGAGGTGCGCGACGACGGCTATCTGGGTAGCATGGGGGTAACCGTGGTATCCAGAAGAGAGAAACAACGTTCCACCGAGGTTATGCAATCGCTGCTGCCTTTGGGCAGTTACGAAATGCCGCCAGGAAGCCAAAGCGGGGCCGTTCGCTATCGGCGAAACGGCGCGGCCCTTGACTTCGTTCAAATGGAAGGCGGCGCAAAGATAATAAGGGCGGATATCCCCAGGTTCGGGAACAACCGCAGTGTTAGGGGCGAGCTTGTGTTGAGCGAACCTATCCCGGCGGAGTCCCTGGTATGCAACCTACCTTGGCGCAACGAGGGGAACGCCTTTCGCCACTCGCGCCGTTCGCCCTGGTATACCGTGGAAGGTGTCGTTCAGTTTGGCACTTCGGAGATCGTTTTTACAAAGGGGAACTCCTGGGGAATTTTCGACTGGAGCCGTGGCGTGCGTCCCCGCACCGACACCCGCTATTGGGCTTCCGCTTGCGGCATGGTCGAGGGGCGACTGGTCGGTTTCAGTGTCGGGCATGGTTCCGAGGACACGTCCAAGGGAACGGAAAACGCCTTTTTCGTGGATGGGCGGCTTCACAAACTGGACCAGATAACGTTCCTCATTCCACCCGCAAACTGGCTTTCACCCTGGCGTTTTACCGGCAACGACGGTCGTCTTGACATGACCTTTAGTCCCCAACAGGAACGAACCGATCGCAGACGCATTTTGTTTCATTCATATGCCCGCCGCCAGTTCTTCGGCAATTTTTCAGGTACTGCCACTTTGGGCGATGGGACCGTAATTGGCTTCAGTAATATTACCGGCTTTGCCGAGCGAAGCAAGACGCGGTTTTAGCGCGCTTTACTCGTCCTTCGCCTTCAGCACCGCAAGGAACGCGTTCTGCGGAAGTTCCACGTCGCCGACCATTTTCATGCGCTTCTTGCCTTCCTTTTGTTTCTCTAAAAGCTTGCGTTTGCGGGTAATGTCGCCGCCGTAACACTTCGCCAGAACGTCCTTGCGAAGCGCGTTGACCGTCTCGCGGGCTATAATGTGGCTGCCAATTGCCCCCTGAATCGGTATCTTGAACTGCTGGCGGGGTATTTCCTCGCGCAGTCTTTCGCAGACCTTGCGGGCGCGGTCGTAGGCGTTTCCCCTAAAGACAAGCTGGGAAAGCGCGTCAACCGCCTTGCCGTTTAGTAGTATGTCCATTTTCGCGAGTTGCGTGGGTTTGTACTCGGTAATATCGTAGTCGAACGATGCGTAACCCTTGGAAATGCTTTTCAGGCGATCATAGAAGTCGAAAAGCACCTCCGACAGCGGCATGTCGTAAATCATCTCGACTCGCTTTTCGTCCAGGTAGGTCATGTTGGTCTGTACGCCGCGCTTTTCCATGCACAGCGTCATTATGTTGCCAAGGAAGTTAGTGGGCGTTATTATCGAAGCGCGAATGTAGGGTTCCTCCGCGCTTTCGATAAGCCCCTCGTCCGGGTACAGCGACGGGTTGTCGATCAGCAGTTCCTCGGACTTGTTTTTAAGGTGAATCTTGAACTTTACCGAAGGCGCAGTGAAAATCACCGACTGGTCGAATTCGCGTTCTAAGCGTTCCTGTATGACTTCCAGATGAAGCAACCCCAAAAAGCCGCAACGGAAACCGAAACCCAGCGCGACAGAGGAATCCTTTTCGTAAACCAGCGAAGCGTCGTTAAGCTTTAGCTTTTCCATGCTGCTTCGCAGTTCCTCGTAGTCGTTGGAATCGACCGGGTATATAGAAGAAAACACCACCGGCTTTACCTCGCGGAAGCCCGGCAGCGGTTCCGGGCAGGGGTTGCTGGCCCCGGTTACGGTGTCGCCGACCCGCACATCGCTTACGGTCTTGATTCCGGCGATGATATAGCCGACCTCGCCCACCGAAAGTTCCCCGGTTTCCACAAGCCCAAGCTTGAAAACGCCGACGGTTTCCACATCGTAAGTCGAATTGTTATACATGAAGGAAATCTTCATCCCCTTCTTGATTCTGCCGTCGAAAAGCCGCAGATGCACCACGACACCCCGATAAGGGTCGTAGTGGCAGTCGAAAATCAAGGCGCGAAGGGGGGATTCGGGATTGCCGGAGGGCGCGGGGATCAGCGTGACTATCGCCTCGAAAAGCTCGTCTATGCCGATGCCGTTTCGCGCCGAAACCATAAGCGCGGTATCGGGATCCAGCCCCAGGTCCTTGTCGATCTGCTTTTTAACGCCCTCTATGTCCGCCGCCGCCATGTCTATCTTATTGATTACCGGAACTATTTCCAGATCGTTTTCCAGGGCCAGGTACATGTTGGAAAGCGTCTGCGCCTGCACGCCCTGAGTCGCGTCAATCAAAAGCAACGCCCCTTCGCATGAATTTATCGCGCGGCTTACCTCGTAGGTAAAGTCCACATGCCCCGGCGTGTCCACAAGGTTAAGCTCGTAGGTGTTGCCGTCGGCGGCAGTGTAGGGAATGCGCACGGCCTGGCTTTTGATTGTAATGCCCCGTTCCCGCTCTATGTCCATGTTGTCGAGAATCTGGTTCTGGAAATTGCGGTCGTCCACGATTTTGGCCTTCTGGATAAGCCTGTCCGCCAGCGTGGACTTGCCGTGGTCGATGTGGGCGATGATGCAAAAGTTGCGGATTAACTTGGTTTCTGCCATTGGGCATAAGTGTAGCTGGAAGGGAGGAAAACGGCAAGGGTGCCGGGGACGGGCTTCAACACGAGCCATGAATGCGCGGTCTTGGTATAGCGGGCTGGGGTCCAAACTTTCCCGAAAGCCTATTGACTTAATCGGTTCTTGCTTGTAAACTAAGGTACATTAAATGACCTTACAAGTCAATATGTATCCAGCGGAACCGGGGGAATGCTAGGGGCTCGCCCTGCGGGGTAATCTTTGCGGAAAGGAGAACGCTATATGGGAAGGGGAGGAAAGCCGGCGGAGATCGAGAAATTTCTGAAGCTGGACGACGAAAAACGGGATCGCATTCTAAATGCCGCCATGAAGGAATTTCGATACGGGTACGTGAAGGCCTCGACGGATATAATTGTCAAAGAAGCCGGCATATCCAAGGGGCTGCTGTTTCACTATTTCGGCACGAAGGAGCAACTGTACACCTTTCTGGTGCGGCACACGTCCGAACTGGTGCAGAAGGATTACTTCGACATGATAAACCTGGGGCACAAGGATATCCTGGAAGGGTGTTGGCAGCTTGCATTACTGAAAAAGGATATTACGGATCAGTATCCGTTCCTGAATGCCTTCATAAACGGCACCTATATCCACAGGTCGGATTTTCCAGATCTGGAATTAGCGGAACCGCTTATGCAGAGGCATCTTGCCGTTTACGAGGAGTTGTACAGCCAATGCGATACCACACTGTTTAGGGAAGACATCGACCACAAAAAGGCGATTGACGTAATCGCATGGACGGTGGACAGCCTGATTGGCGACGCGGACGCAAGGGCGATTTCCTTGGGGGGTTGGGACGGCGAGGGCTACGATCGCTTTCTGGATACCCTGAAAGGATATTTGGACGTTTTCAGAACGAGTTTCTACAAAAAGGCAGAGGAGACAGGCTGAAAGGGGTTGTGATATCTCTGGGAAAACGTCTTTCTATGTCTTGCGCTTTTCCTGCCTTTTCAGCAGGCTTTGCGCCATTTCCAAAATGAATTCCTGCGTGTCTTCGGTTAGCTTGTCGAAGACTACCATATTATAAAACACGAAATGTGTAATGTGGAAGCGGATGCTGTGTCGGAAAATGGGGTGAAGGCCGTCATGGTTTCCCGTTTGCTTACATCCGAAAACAAGGCCCAACTGTTCGCGTGGGTACGCTTGGCTTATGTGGCGGTGGTACAGCCGGCGGGCGCGGAAATAGCCCCAGATGCCTACTTGCCGTTTACAATCAACTTTATGCCCAGAGCATCGCGAACTTATACAGCCACCGTTACGATAAGGTCGAACGATGCAAGCGGCGACCATGTTTTCACGATTACCGCAACTGGCGTGTCGCCGAGACCGATTGCCACCAATGCTAGCTGGGTTAGCATAGAGGACAACGAGTACGGGCTATTCGCCGTAACCGGGCAACCTTCCACCGCGCTAAACGTTGTGCCGGGGGGAATCACGACCTTTACCATACGCTATATTCCAGAGGCGACTGGAGCGGCAAGTGCCACCGTATAGGTGCACACTAACAGCCGCGACAACGGGGTGTTTTCCTTTACGATAACGGGAACTGGCTTTGAAAGACAGCCGCAGATAACGGTGTCGCATGAGGAAACCGCCATACCGATTTTCTCGGAATTTGATTTCGGCACCGTTGATCCGGGCAAGACAAGGGATATCACCTTTACCATAGGGAACACGGGTGAGGCGAACATGACCTTTGTGAACGTTGACGGAAACCGCGTGAATATTTTGGACAATGCCGACGACGCTTTTTCCGTTATCCAGCAGCCTTCGGCGGCGCAGGTCGTGGCACCCGGAAACACCGTGACGTTTGTCTTGCGCTTTAACCCGTCGGCGGACGGCCAGAACTACTTTGCCAACGTGGAAATCCGGACCAACAGCGAAGCACCTGTGTTTTCCTTTTTTATCAGGGGAAGAGGCGAGCGTAGCACCTTCCAGGTTGGGGATATTGGCCTGGGCGGGGGAATCGTTTTCTTTGATGCCGGCGCGGTAGTTGATGGCTGGCGCTTTTTGGAAGCGGCGCCGATTACGCAAAATGCTGCATGGGGGACGAGCACTGTTGCGTCAAACTTTGTGGGTGGCACTGGATTTTCAATAGGATCTGGCAGGCAGAATACCCAGCGTATTGTTGCCCTTCTTAATGCACGAGGGGAAACCGGACGAGCGGCACAGTTGGCCGCAGATTTGGACATCAACGGGTTTGATGACTGGTTCCTGCCAAGCAGGGATGAGCTTACCCAAATGATGTTGAGTGGTGTGTTGGGAATGGCAGGCCAATACTGGTCTTCATCGGAATTTGATGCTTGGGCGGCGTGGTCTCGTAGGACTGTTGGTACTCCCATCTTTTCTGATCTGGGCAAAGGCAATGTCTTGCGAGTCCGCGCCATCCGGGCATTTTGATAACCTGGGTAAATTTCCCGCCCTTCGTGTTCGCACCCTGCTGTCTTATTCCGCCAAGGGAATCGGGACGACATTGACTATACGGAACGAATCATCACGCGAAATTACCCAAAGAGAGAGTTTTAAGGGATCGATATGGAAACCAGCAAGACCCCGAACGAACAAGTCTTGACCGCTACTGATTTATTCGCTAAAATTCAAGAGTATGCGATTGTTGACGGTTTTGGTCTCGTGGCGGTACAATGTAAAACATAAAGCGGGGCGATAGTCGAAAGCTCGTAGTTTATGGAGGAAAGAATGAAAATGACCGCATTGTTCTTGGTATTGCTCTGTACCATGGGTGGATTTGTCGCGGCGCAGGTGACGAATTCCATCCAGACGGGAAGGGCGACCTGGGAAATGACGGGAGTTGGGCTTCACGCGGTGCATCCAAGCCTGCCGATAGGTTCCACGCCAATGATACGGAATATCGCAACTGGCAGGGAAGTAAGGGTTACCGTAATCGGGAACATGTCGGCATCCGCCGAAAGGATAATTGACATCTCGGCAGATGCGGCCAGGGCAATTGGCCTTGAACCTGGCGGATATGTCGCGGTGATTTTTTCCACGAATACCATAACTTCGGTGCCGCTTAGGGGGGGGAACATTGCAATCAACAATCATGTCACCCAAATACTGGGAGCCAGTGTTACGGTTTTTAATCATGTCAGCATCGACCCGTACCACAACGATTGAATAATAAGTCATATTACTCGACTGTAAAGTGTTATTTGGGACACGCTCGGCTTGTTTACGCTGGCAAAATCCAGTATACTTTTTAATTATGGAAAATACGGAGAACAATATGCTGGAAGATAAGGTGAAAGCCGCTTTGGAAAACGTGCGCCCCAATTTGCAGGCCGATGGCGGGGACGTGGAATTTGTTTCGATGGCCGACGACGGAACCGTTTCGGTAAAGCTGTTAGGCAGGTGCAATGGCTGCCCCATGTCGCAGATGACCCTTAAACACGGTATCGAAGAGTATCTTAAAAAGGAAATACCACAGGTAACCTCGGTCGTCGGCGTTTAGGCTGTCGATACAAAAATAATATCGCTGGCGATTACGAATGCTGTTAAAGCCGCTTGATTTCGGCATTGTGATTCTCGCTTTGGCGGCAGTGGTCGCCTCGTTCTTTGCCGTGTATGCGGGCGGCGGCAGTCGCCCCGTGGTGAATCTAAGGGCGGACGGCGGTCGATGGGTTTTTCCCCTGGATGCAAGCGAGACGGTAGTCGTTTCGGGCCCGCTTGGGGAGACCGTGATCGAGATACGGGACAATGTCGCACGGGTGGTGTCTTCGCCGTGCATGGATCAGACCTGCGTTGTCATGGGGGCCGTGCGCTTTTCCGGGCAATGGTCGGCTTGCTTGCCCAACCGTGTTATGCTGTATGTCAGCACGGGCAGAAACGAGGACGATGTCGATGCCACGGCTTGGTAAGCCCCAACCAGCGGGGTCGGGGAGTGAGCCCTTGCAAAACGGTTACGACCGGCGCAAGACCTTGGCCTTGCTGGGGGCCCTCTGCTTTTTTCTTTCCGCCGTTGAATACCTTATTCCCAAACCCCTTCCCTTTATGCGTATCGGGCTGGCAAACATGCCCCTGCTTCTCGCGTTGAACATACTTGGCGCGAAAGACTTTTTTCTGCTGGTAGTGCTGAAGGTTCTTGGTCAGGGGCTTATAGGCGGCACGTTTCTTTCGTTCATATTTCTATTTTCCATCGCCGGGACTTTTACGTCCGCCACGGTGATGTATGCCTTAAGCAGAATGCCAGGAAGAAGGTACCTTGGCTTTACCGGCATAAGCTGCGCCGGGGCGATGGTTTCCAACAGCGTTCAGCTCCTTTTTGCCCGACACCTTGTTTTCGGCGAGGCCGTGCGCTACCTTGCCCCCCCATTTCTTGCCGCAGGGTTTGTCGCCGGCGTGACCCTGGGAATTGTTTGTGAGTACTTTTGCCGACATTCACGGTGGTATGCGTTGCGTGTGGGCCGTGCGGTGGACTTGGGCCAGGGTGGGGATCCTGGGGTTGCATTGCTGGGGGTTCCCCCCCCAATGCGAATCGTTCCCCGAAAGGATCGCCGCCTGCGAAGAAGCCAACGCTGGGATGAGCTGTTCAAGGCCGACGAGCTTTTCGTCGCGGGACTGTTTATGGCCTTGATTTTTTTACACGATCGCACCCTGCCGGGACTCATCACTCATTTTCTGTTTTTCTGCCTGCTGGTCTGGGTTTCTGGAAGAAGGAACAACTATATCGCCACGGCAGGGTTCATTGTGGGGATAGTTTTCTTTAACCTGCTTGTCCCCCACGGCAGGGTGCTTCTTACCCTTGGCCCCCTACAGATAACCCAGGGAAGCCTTTTCGCCGGTCTGGAAAGGGCAATCACCCTATCCGGGCTTATGATGCTTTCCCGGGTCTGCGTCAGAAACGACCTTAGACTGCCTGGATCGATAGGCTCGCTACTGGCGGAGGCCCTGCGGATGCTGGAACTGATGCGGGGGAAGCTTCGCAAGATGAATAGGGGGCAGATAATCGCTGGAATCGACGGCATAATGTTGGAGGTAGAAACAGCACCCCCGGCCGGCGATGGTGATCTTCTTAGGAAAAAACCTAGACGAAATACGAAGGGCATTTTGGTTTTGCTCGCGATTGTGGTGCTGACCGCGGCAATCGGGCCAGTTGTCGCCTTGTATTAAAGAAGCCCGTTAGGGAATTCTTGCCCACAACGCTTCAAGGGAAATCTCAAGGCCATCAAGCACGGTAACAGGTATGCGGTCGTTATCGTTATAGGTCATGCTGATGTAACGATCATTTTCATAAATATGAACGCTCACACTCTTTAATTCAGGATCAACAACCCAGTATTCGCGTACCTTGGCTTTAAGGTAATAGTTGAATTTGCGGAGCAGCTCGCTATAGGTGTTGGACGGCGAAACAATCTCGATCACCAAATCTGGAGGGCCGTTTACCGAACCTTTGTCGAGCTTGCTTTTATCGCAGACCACCAGCAAATCGGGCTGCACGACCGTCCTATCGGACCTGTCCTCCCTTGGAAAAAGGCGCACATCCAAAGGGGCGGCGAACACCCTACATGATTTTCCCTGAAGCCAAACATCGAAAGCCGATGATAACCCCATAAGAAGTGCCTGATGCGCCACCGAAGGCGAGGCCATCATAAAGGCTTCTCCGTCAAAAAGTTCGTAACGTTCTGGGCCTTCCCACTCAAGGTAATCGGCGTAGGTATATCGGCGATTTTCAGCGAATTCTTCATCGACTCTTACCGCATTGGACATCGGGTTTCTCCTACGGATAGTATAAGGGATTACTGCGCGGCAGGCAATGGGAAACTCGGATAAACCCGCGATAAACGCATGAACGAAAACACCCAACGCATCGCCGTCAACACTCAGGCGTTGTCATGAAACGAAAGCCCCTAAAGTCCTTAGAAACGCCATGGCCACGCTTCCCGTATCGGGGCTTGAGTTTTCCAGCAGTATATCTATCCCCGGCTTCCGTTCCATAACAATCCTTAGAAGGGACTCGTAGTCCAGTTCGCCGGTACCCGCAGGCAGGGTGCCTTTCTTTCGGCCCCCTTCCATGCGGAAGTCCTTGGCATGAATGGCGACAATCTCGTTCCCGAAAGTCTCGAAAGCCCGCGCGAAAAAGTCCCCCTGGCTTTCTTTTAGGCCGCTATTGGGTATAAGGTTTACGGGATCATAGATGACCTTTAACGCTGGCGAGGCAAGGCGGCGCAAGACCTGTTCCATTTTTTCTATACTGCAAACGGTGTGCTGATCGGCCACCGCCTCGATTGCCACGATAGAGCCGCACTTTTCCGCCGTCGAGACCAGCCGCTCCAACGAATGGCAGAGCAGATCGAAGGTTGCGGGTTTTTCGGTATCTGGATGAAACGAGCAGTCGCCGTTGCAGGATCCTGTTTCCGTTCCCACCATCGCGCAGCCAAAGTCGCGGGCAAAGCGCAGAAGTTCTTCGAACCTGTAAAGCTGTTTTTCCCTTGCATCTGGATCGGGATGTACAGGGTTAATGTAACAACCCAGTACCGCGATGGAGATATTTTTTTTCGCAAGGGTTTCCCATACCCGTCTTGCGAAACCTGGGCTTAAACATCCTGGTTTGGGGGCATCGCTTAGGGACTTTGCCAGGGCAAGCTGAATTGAAGCGGGTTGAAATTCGCCAAGGATTTCCGCCAGCGTTTCAATGGTAAGGTTCGTTCCGTAATCGTGGGCACGTAGGCCAATTTGCAACATAAGGCATTATGCCATATTGAAAAGACATGAGCAAGATAATGGCAGATGGTGGTGATTTTACAACAAAAGTATTTGGGAGTCCAATCTTTTTCTTGACATTGCGCAAATTCCGCCATAACATGAGGTTACTTTTTACGGAGGGTTTTATGCGCACGTTAAAAGCAGCTATAATAGGAGCGGGTAGCACCTACACACCGGAACTTATAGAGGGGTTTATCGTCAGGCGGGAGAGCCTGAATTTTCGGTCGTTCTACTTGATGGACATTGACAGAAAAAAACTTGAAATCGTCGGCGGGCTTGCCAAAAGGATGCTCGAATCAAGCGGGTTTACTGGCGATATTGTATTGACGGAAAACCTGGACGAAGCTATTGCCGGGGCGGATTATGTTTTTGCCCAGATACGGGTCGGCGGTTTGGCCGCCCGCATTTTGGACGAGAAAATCCCGCTAAAGCATGGGTTTTTGGGGCAGGAAACGACTGGTGCTGGCGGTTTTATGACCGCCCTAAGGACGGTGCCAGTCATGCTGGATATGGCGCAACGCATCGAAAAACTTGCGCCCAATGCCTGGCTTGTAAATTTTTCTAACCCATCGGGAATCGTCGCGGAAGCTCTGCTTAACCACACCAATGTCAAAATGATAGGGCTTTGCAACTGTTTTGTGAACATGCATGCAGATCTTGTCAATAAACTTGACACTACTGATTTCGAATATGAGTACCTTGGGCTTAACCATCTTAGCTGGATTACCTCGGTTACGGTAAAGGGCGAGGAAATGCTAGGGCAAATTGGAAAGGCAGCTGGCGCGAAAATGAAAAACATTACTGGCACCGAATACGACGGCGAATTGTTCAATGCCGTACCCGCGATTCCCTCCCCCTATCTCAGTTACTTTTATTTGCGTGACGAGCAGTTTAACAATTGTCTTTGCGCGAAAAAAACACGGGGCGAAGTGTGTGTGGCAATTGAGGAAGAGCTTGTAAGGCAGTATGCCGATCCCAACCTAAAGGACAAACCTAAGGGACTGGAGGAACGTGGTGGCGCATTGTACTCTACGGCTGCGGTGTCGGTAGTGGATGCTATCGAGAATGACAAAAACGAATATCATGTTGTAAATGT
>Ga0209755_10003114_pt1 | contig 21280 bp, 8 predicted proteins | sample TergutCo191P1_FD_187301 | JGI IMG/M metagenome (GOLD analysis project Ga0209755, IMG submission 187301) | Cornitermes sp. P1 segment gut microbial communities from Petit-Saut dam, French Guiana - Co191P1 (SPAdes) (version 2) | ecosystem: Host-associated > Arthropoda: Insects > Digestive system >...
GATCCAGCATCAACACAAAAAATAGACCTGAGCAACCGATTATATTATTGAAACCATCGGACCTTATGCGCACGAACAGTATTGTGAAAAGCAATAGCAGCACTATCATAAGCGGAATTACCTTGCCGATTAGCAAATCTCCAAATTTTCGCTTTATCACTATTTTAAAGGTAAGCTCAGGGTATTGGTTTATGCCTTGCATGGCTATGTTGCCAAAACTGCATAAATATGATTCCATTGCGTAAGCGTAATATGAACTGTATATGTTCCATCTCTTAAGGTTAAAATGATTACTAAGCCCGGGCTTGTCGGTGGGATAGAGCTGCTTGTAGCTATCCAAGTCAGGAGTCAATATCACATTGCTGTCAAAGTCGTTTGAAGATAGCATTAACACTATTTCGTTGTTGCCGAATGGGTATAGCGAATACGAGAGTTTTTGCGCTATTTCAATGTCAAAGTTCCATCGGTAGAGTTTTATCGGGTAATCTCCCATCATTGTCTCTACGATATCGGTTGGTTCCATGTTTTCAACGTATGCGCCGGTAAATATTCCTTTTTTATCAAATTCATCGTTAAAGTACAGCTCTGCTATTTCCTTGGGATAGTTTTCCGTGCTGATAAGGTATTTTTGCCAGAGCGTTCCTACGAGCCTTATTGTGTAAGGATTGGTAAAGTCTGCGTTGTGAATGTAGAGTCCGGTGGGTATTATTCTTGGCGGTTCACTATACATTTTTTCCGATTTCTGCCTGTAATCCATAATGAAAGCGTCCAAGCTACTTTGGCTGATAAGCCGTTTCATATCCCATTTTTGCTCGTCTGAAAATACAAATTTTGAATTGAAGCCAATGTTGCTTTGCAGCGGGCTATAATTATATGAGGCTATTATGCAGGCCAGCATTGCGAGCAGTATAACCGGGTATGCAAATACAGCCTTATCTTTCATCAGAATTCTGCAAAGCAATATGAGAAATGTTCCGCATAAAAGTATGAGTACTATATAGTAATGTCGCAATGTTGTTTGATATTCGGCAGATTCCAGAGCTTTGCCGTCGTAAATAGACATGCCTAGCAGAAGACCTGTCTTCTTCATTCTTAATAGAGCTTCGTTGCTCCATTGCTTTGTAATAGTGTTGATGTGCCAATAATCTTTTTCAAACGGTCTGCCATTAATCACATCGTAGCTCAGTTCTATGAGAGCTTTGTTGTTGTTGTCGTATCCAACTTCAAGCAAAGTACGCATTTCGCCAAGAGGATGAGCGATGAATCTTGTAGAATCGTCCATAACAAATGGAATTCCAAAGCGGTTCAATCCTGTCTGGAGTAATTTTTGGAAAATTTTCTCTCTAGTGATGTAGCTGTCAAGTGAATCCTGTTCGGAAATAAACTGATCTATGGTATCGGCTGCCTCTCGCATATTTTTGCGGGCCAGCGTTTCAATGCTTATGCTTTTCAACTTTATAATGCTGGAAGCCACAGAGAATATAAAGCTCAGGAGTACAGCTACGGCTAACCATGCGGCAATATTACTCTTTTTCATGATAAAACATCCCCGAATAGGTACATTTATATGTAATGTAGTAAAATAATTCAACCCAGCCACATCAACACGCTAAGTTAAATCACTACGCCTTTTTCAAGAAATTGAGAGCTTCCTTCTCTGGATGCTTCAGCCAGGCTTCTTTGATTTTTGGAACCAGCTTGAAGTTGTCCATGGAGCCGCTGGGCAAATCCTTGGGGGAAATTCTCAAATACCTGTCGCCCAATATATGCCTCACGCAATAAGACGTATAGCCCACGTTACCCAAAGTGACTGCGTCGGTAAGAATAGGAATCCAATCCTTTATGGAAGATATTTTTATGCTTTTTTCCTTCGGCTCGCCACCTGTGTTTATGGACAGGCATTTAACTTCTTTAATGTCAGTTTTTTTGGCTTTCAGCAATTCCGTGATTCCTGCCAAAGACGGATCATTGCCGCACACGCCGCCATCGCCTAGCTGTTCATCTTTGCCTTCTTCATTTTTAAGCTTTACGGGCCGGAAATATGTAGGCGCACTCATTGAGACCAGCACGGCATCTCTCAACAAATAAGAACTGTTGCTGGTTTGGCTAAATACTTTTTCTTTATTTTTATTATAGTTCCAAGCTACTATAACAAGCGGATTCTTTACATTGCTGATTTTCATATCGCCAAACACGCTTGTAAGGGCATCTCTGGCAGGCCCAGTTTTGTAAGAAGCCAACTTAACAGCTTCCTTAAGCCCTCCTTCTTTCGTGAATATTTTTTCCGGTAATTTACTGTTAAACAATCCCTGAACTTCTGCCGGCGACATGCCTATTGCATAGCAAGCTGCCAATATGGAACCGACCGATGTTCCTGCATAACAATCAAACTTCCAATTTCCAGCGAGTTTTGGGAGCCAATTTGCGACACCAATTCCGAATAACCCACCTCCGTTGATTGCAAGCAATGTTTTCATGGAAAGCCTCCTTCTTTATTGAACCTGAAATTAATATAGAAATTAGAAACTCCGTTTGGCAAACCTGCGCAAACTTTTCATATTTTTCTATATCATGCGTAAGATAAAATGTTCATTGCTGGTAATATAGTAAATAATTCACCCCAGTCTTTTTTAATGAGCAATCTTCACCAGTACATTTATAAATCTCGCCAAAGCCCGGCTGCCCCTGCTTATTATTTTAAACTCAAACTCCAGTGCTGCATTATCCGCAATCGGGTTTATTTTTTCGTGCCAATTCATAACAGTATTTGCAACATTGTAGTTGGCAGAGAAATCTGCAATTGGCAAATCCGTGAACATGCACACCGGCAATCTTATTACCGACTTGCCGAATCCGTATTGATAACGCACAACTATGTCTGCCGTGCAATCAGACTTTACAAAGCCAAGTGCCTGCGCCGCAAGCGACTGTGCTTGCAGAATACTTTCTCTATCAAAAGAATTTATCGTGCCGCAGTGAATATCTTTTTTGTTTATATAAGCATATAGCGCAGGAAGCATAACTTCTTCTGTTTTGTAAATAAAGTCTTCGGCTACTTTTAAATCGTCCAATAATTTGCTGTTTCTGGTGCAATGCAGTTTTGGAACAGCCCTGTTTTTGGTATATAACGGCAGATTTTTTACGGTTACTTCAAACTCGAACTCTTCTCCGAGACTTATTTTACCGGCATCAACCTCAGCTTCAAGAGACCATTTAGATCCATCGTAACCGCTTAAACTAAGCACCGCTTTATCGTCTTTGATTCTCATCGATATTTCAAAATTCAACGTATCTGCAGCGCTTAATTCCAATCGTGTTGAAATTGGATTATTCCAGTTTTCCGCAATTTTATTTGCGTAATTGTTAAATGTTGCAAGATGCTTGGATGGGCTTTGGGAAATCGCATCCAATAAAGGCAAGCGAACCGTTTCATACTGCGCTAAAGCGGCGAATAAATCATCATCGCCTGTAACAGAACTAAACTGTATTTCATTATCAAATATCACTTGAACAGACAGCAAATCCTGTTCCGCTACGGTAGTTCTTATTCTCAGGTGATAATTCCAGCTGTCGCACGTATCTGATGTTGTGCAATAATGTTTCAACGGCTCGGACTTTTTGGGAATTTGCCTTAACGGATTCGGTATGCCTATATCTGATTTAAGCGAGATTTCTGGAGTATCAAGCGGACGGATTATTTGCTGCCAACTTGAACTTTCATAACCATCGCCTATATTTTTAATATCCGATTCTAAATGTTCGGCTTTAACTTCAAAATTTGCTTTGGCTCCAGTATGAAAACGTGAGGCAAATTTGCAACCAATGCACAGAATGTCGCTTTGAGTATCTGCTTTGCCCATAAACACTGCGAGTTCTCCGTTGCCTTTCGCATTCAGCGTTAAGCGTGACCGTTTCGACTCTTTCACTGTCAATTTCGCTTGATACTGAGCCACAGAAGAAATATCGTAGCCATCCGACAGTAATGAACGCAATTGATCCAGCACCCATGCCTGCACCGCTTGCTTTTGGGCATCCGCAGGATTCGCGCCTTCTTCAATTGGAATAAGTTGCTGCGAAATCTTTTGCGCAAATTTTTCTTTTATTTCAATAAGTTTGGACAATTCATTGCAAATCGCTATTTCCGCTGCATATCCCGTTGATAGCAACAAGTCCATGTCTTCCAGAATATGACGCGCCCAAATTTCTATGTCAATATCGGCAAATAAAATTGGTTCTTTTTTATCGCCGTTCCAGGGAGTCACATTGCATTTACGAGTAATCGGCGTATTGCACAAGGGGCGGAAAGCATAGTAAGTCGGGAATTTTTTTCCGTCTCGCTCATACGGCGATACCGTTATTGATAAACCTTCGCTTCCAATGCGCAAAGCCTTTAATTGTTCCGGTTCGGCTCCAGTACGCATCAATTTGTAATTCGCAAATGCATCTTCAAATTTTTTGGCAAATTCGGAAAGCTCTTTGCTTATATCGCCGCCATTTCCTTCGTTTGTATCGCTTGGAACTGCTGCGGTTATCTCGGGAGAAATCTGCGTAGAGGCACATTTTGCCCGTTCTATATCAATATCTGCGCTGCGTTCTATTTTAAGCGAAAATTCCAGCGGCATTACCGGTTTGAGATCAGGGCTGAATGTTATAGAAACATCTTGGGGCGCATGATTTTGCACTGGATTTTCCATGTGTTTGATAAGTGCGTCAAGATAGCCTCTGACCGAATCAATATTGAACTCGTTGCCGTTTACGGAAACTTTATAGCCGTCTTGATATGTTTGATACAATGCACGTTTGACATTGTTTATGCTATCTTCTTCTGCAGAATTTGCCAGCACAGGGCATGAAATCGTAATTTGAATTTGCTTGGGGCTAACCGCTTTCCATGTAAGCTTGGTGCCAATCCATTCGTGTGCAGCGACAACAAAGTCGCTTACTTTGGGCTCTGCTGTGTACTCAACATTTCCCATTGCAAAATTGCCTAAAACATCTCGCAGGCTAAACTTGAATTTGACAGGTTTTGCTTCATACGGATTTTCGGAATTGCTCAGGTTGTGCAAGGCCCATATCGGCGCAAAATGCAAATCGTTATTATTCGCTTCGCCGTTCTTAATCGGAACTAGCGGTCGTGATTGGATCTCATCCCCATTTTCGGATAGCATATAGCTCATTATGCCGAATCCGTCATACTCTTCTTTGGTTTCTAGCGATATTTCCGCGCCGAAGCAGCCGGGAGCAAGCGCAGGAACAAATTCATCAAGGACATCATCATACAATATCGCCGTTTTCTCGTAGTTTTCTTCGTTTTGGGAAAGTGCGCAATTGACGAGTTCTTTATCGTTTGTTTCTACATAAAGCCACAATCTAGCCCGTCCTTCTTCGTCGAATATGTTTTTAGGAATGCGTGGAGACTCCCCTGGCTTTAAATATAGATGATACCCACCGCAAACAACGCTGCACTGCCACAGCATTTTCAGGAAATCGGAGCTTTCCAAATTTGTGACATAAGGTGACTCAGATTCGTTACGCTCACTTTTTACGGCGAACATGCGGGTTTCGCGGCTTAGATTTTGCCTGATAAAACGATCGCTTTCCCCACCATTCAAATTGATTAAGGTGTTGGCTATATTATCCATTGGCGCAGGAGAATACAGCAGTTTATAATTCGCAACATTGAAGAGTGGAATTAACTTGGCTCTGTCGCTGGGATCTAACCCTATTACACGAAATACGTCCAGATGAGCGGTTTGATGAATTTCAAAGGGGAATAAAACACCGAATTCAAACTCTATTTTATCTTCGGATTTTTCGGAATTCAAGCTCAAAATCGGTTTTTTGAAATTAGCGATACTGCCGTTAAATCGATATAATACTTTGCCGTCCAATTTCACCTGTTCACGTATTGAACAGAGTTTATGCGACCGCATAAAACTGTCCATAGGCTTAATTCTAAAACTATCTTTCCATGAAAAATTCAAGTTCGGAAGCGATTCGCCCATAAAAGTTCTCTTGCTCTCATCTTTTAGCCAAACGACACCAGTTTGACCGCATTTGAGTTGCAAAGTTACTTTGCCAATTTCCTTCTTGAATGGAATTTGCTGCCCACTCATATCATAAAGCGCACGGTTTCCTTGTCCGTTTTTCTCCGGCAAGCGCAGCCCTTGCAACATAAAGCGCGACACCATTGCCGCAAGTTCCTTTGCGTTGACTGTGCTGCCGTCTTGCTTAACCGTTTTGGTAATATGGCGTAGAAGCATGTTGAAATAATCGGTGAACATTATCTCTGCAAAAGGTGTTTCACCATCAAGAACATTGTTAAATTTATCCGTAGATTCCTCTAAATCGAATTTCTTGAAATACTCGCGCAAAGTATCTCTATAGTTATTATCAACTCTATTGTAGTTCCAAAATTCACGATGTATAATTTCATTATTGGCTTCATCGTTTGCGAGCAATTCAAGCGATGCCGGCATAGCGAAAATTACGCCATCTATTTCCTGGGAATTTTCACTCGGAGTTTCATGCGTTTGCAGGATAATTTCAACGTTATTTGTCAAAAGATTGTTTATCGTTTGGTAATCAATGTCGCCGGATTCGTTAGAAGCTTTTACCCATTCAACAAGCAGATTCACCAGTTTTTCGAAATCTTCATAAACCATTACCGGCAAAAAAGCCAGAACATATTCGTGCTTGCCGCTAACTTCTTGCATGGAAAAATACGGCATCACGTCTAATTTCAATATTGTTTTTTTCGCAGAAATATAATGTATTAAATTATTGCCTTGCATGGATGTTAACATACCGGATTTATTGTTGTCAATTTTAATTTGAACACGAAGTCTTAAATCATACTCGAAACTAACTTTAACAAACAGAATTCTTATTGAAGCTTGCAAGGTTAAATCCAAACTGAGATCTATATACACAGGTTTTTTGGTTTCGTATGTAATTTGCGCAAAGGCACGGAGTTCCACCGAAGCAGTTAGCGTGACTACAAACAGATTCACTTTTACATACACTCGTCCGATTATTCCCAAAACAGCTTTCAAGCGAAAATATGTAGAATCGTTATTTGCGCTGAGCACGCTGCCTCGGGTGATTAAGGCTTTTTCATTTTTGTTATAAAATGCCATTACTCCTTCGAGAATGCCAACCGCCTGCAAACTGAATCCTGCGCTGACAATTCCTATATCAAATGAACGCCCTATTCCTATGCTCAAACCAATTCCAATCGTAATTACCGGCGCATAATATCCGCCTGACGGCGTGGGCAAATCAGGGCATGTAAGCCCCGACATCAACCCAAAGTAAAAACCACCTGAGCCGGAGAAAATTCCAAACTCAATAGCAAAACTTTGGGAAAAATTCCTATTATGAGGAAAGCCCATATCTATTTTGAAATCACCGTTGGTGTATATTTCAATGCTCATTCGTCCGATGGTCAAAGTTGCATAGCCAACAGAGAATTTGCGAAACTTGTGCGGCAAAACCAGCGTAGCCTTAAACATTCCGACATTGCGACTGATTTTTTTATACAGCAATTCCAGTTCAAGCCCATCAAACGAAGAGAACGGAGGATTCTTCCCGTCAATGGTTATTGATATTCCATACAAATGCGGGTCAAGAAGCAGGGCTCGGGCACGAAACACGTCGTTTATGGTAAAGTCGGCGCAGAAAAGCCAGTTTGCATCATCGCTGTAAGCCAATTCCGTATTGTCATTTGCCAGATAATCCACTGCGTCTTTAATCGTATCTTTCCTGGGAAGCTGCCCGTCTTTGTCGGAGAAATGCTGGGCTATTGCCAAATAATGAAGTTTGAATTTATTTTGCGTATCCAGCATGCCCGGAGTATTGCTTTCCAGCAAATCCCACTCATAATCATTGCCTGCGCCATCGCTTCCGACTTTATCGGTTTCTAATTTAATCAAAACTTTTGATTCTTTCGTATAGGTAAGCCCTATTTTTTTTATCTTGAATAACCCGAGAATGCTCAGGTTAATGGCGTAATCCACGCCAAGCGATTTGTTTTCAAAATTGTAAACAAACGAAAATTTAGACAGGTCTATTTTATTGAGAAAATCCCATGGCGGCGGAAATTTTACAACACGGTTGGGATTTGCCAATTCTACGAAAAATGCGATAATATCTCCAAGCGATACATTTTCAAGACCTGCGGTGAGAATATTGTTCGTATATTCCGCTTTAATAGCACGTTCCCGATAGGCTAAACGAAAATTATATGTATTGTCATTCGGAAAATTATCAATCTGCACACTTGCGGTAAACGGCTCAATTTTTAAAGCAAGCATTATGTACATGGAAGTTTCTTTTTCCGTACTCACAACGCAAACCTTGCCCATTGCAGCAACATCAATATTACCGAGAATTTTACCCCACTCTGCATTAAACGCGGCAGTTAGCATAAAGTTTTTCTTCAGCGTTTCATAAGAAATATCAAACTCAGAAAGGATAATATCAAACTGGCTGCAGTTTTCAGGCTTAAGTCCCAGCAGTTGGACAACCAACGATCTTATGCTTATTACGCCACGGGAGAGACGCCCTCGGAACATCCAAGAAGAATCGCCATTTTTTGGTACGACATAACTTCCCTCAAGAGCCAATGTAAACCCGTCTTTATCTGTTTCGCCAAAATCAATTTCCCCACCTAATATAAAAGTGTTTCCTGTTTGCCGAAAATCAGCTCCTGCGTATAATCGAGCAAGCTCAATGTTAAGATTTCCAAGCTTAAAATTAAGTACGCTGCCTGCATTCAACTCCGCATAAAGCGAGAGTTCACGCTGCTTGCAATCTGCCCATAAATCCAATGCGGCAAGGTAAATTCCTCCTGCGCTGGAGCCTGGAATAGTGTCTGCCGCGCTTCCCATAAGTTTGCCTACGGTTGGAGTATTATCGCCATTTCCTAATTGCAGATGAGCTTCGATTTGCATGTCGGGAATAAGCGCGCTGCCGGAAAGCGTTAATTCCATGCCGGTCGGCAACTTTAAACTCAGCGATGCGGCAATTTGCCCTGTAAGCAGATAGGGATGTTCCGCATTTTCGTTTTCGGCGCGTCCCCACTGCATTTCCCACATCATGCGCAAATAATCGATAGTCAAAAAATTTAAAGGCAGTTTCCAGGGTTCTGCAGTAGCTAAATAAGTTCTGATATATTGCATAGCCAACCCATAATTATCTGAATAATCCATGCCGAGCGTGATTTCATAAAGTTTGAAATTGTTTATAGGGCTATTCGGAGGCAAGAGAAGGTCGCCGCTTGATTTTAGCTTGAATAACTTTACAAAGAAGTTGACTAAGTCAAATGCGCCCATGCCTTCGGAGAATCCAGCTTTTAGCCACCAGTAGTTTTTTCCTTTAAACAAGTCTGTCACAAACGAGACAGGTGAAATTCCTTCAAGTTCCAGAATGAGTTCCAATCCTGCTGCGCTATACATATCCCCAAAGAGAACGCTGTTGCGTAAAAGCAAATTTACTTGAGATGTCGATTCGATTGTGATTCCGTTTAAAGTTGCGATTAAATCAAATTCGCAGAATTCGGAAAAAGCGTTTACCCTTCCGCTGAGGCTGCCGTTTAATCCCGATAAAAAAGGATATTCGCTCCAGAGTTCACTACCCGGAATAATAAAACTTGCTTCAAGCCACATTTCGGTTCCGAAGTCCGAATCTTTTATTAATTTTGGGTTTTTGATAATCAATTCTTTGAGTACGCTTTCTGTTTCTGTGGTTTGGTGGTCTTTTCTGATTGATGATGGTGCGAGGTAGCCGAAAAATTCCGAAAAAGTCATTTGCCCAGGTATGATTATCGGAAAATTTATTGTTCCGTCCGGGTTGCGGTGTTTTTCTATTTCTTCAAAGATATTTCCCATTTGTTAATCCTTAAAGACGAAGTTGAAGACTGCGTGGTTTGGGAGGGTGCGGACGGCGGTGACGGGGAATGTGCCGCCGGGACCGGGGAAGGTTTTTATTTTGCTGCTGTCATAACTACCCAGAGAAGGAATCAGTTGGGTAAATACGATTTTATCATGTGTCGCCGTAGTGCCATTAAAGGTTATGCGATAACCAGCTGCTTCAATTTTATGGGGATTGGCAGGGGTTGTAGTATCTGCGGTTAGAGTGACGGTTCCGAATAGCGGCTTATCATATTTGCAAAAGGCAAAATTCTTGGTCGAATCGTTACTCCTATTATAATACACGATATGTTCATATAATGCTGTTTTACCTGCAAGATATGCAGCGCATTCATTCATAGTCCAGATATTTGGATGACCGTGATGGCTTTCGTAACCTGCGCTGACATAAAGGTATTGCGGGTCTGCTTTTTTCAGAAATTCAGTAAATACTGTTTTTTTTGTACCGCCATCATTATATTCACCATGAGATGTCCTGTGCGATCCATGATGTGGCAATGCAAGAAAATTATTGCCATTGCCATGAATAAGTGCAGCGTTGATTGCATTGTTGATTCCGTTGTACCAAAGATTTTGCACCGTTGCGTCACCTGGGAAAATATATTTTGGTCCGACTCCGGTTATGCCCACAACGGTTATAATTGAGTTCATGTTTCGGAAATGATCGTCAAAATTTTGGTTATTGGTTCTAACGATTCTGTATTGTTGTTTATAGAATCTAATATTGTCACTTTTGTTTTCAATGCATATAATATATAATTCGATATATGTCGAATAAATGTTATAGACTTTTTTTAATTTTAAAATATCTATCATACCAGGTTCATTAGATGATCTGGAAGTGATTACTTTGCCAAATTCAATTGTATTTATTTTTGGCGGGGTTCTATTAAGTTTTGATTGTATTTCACTTATATTAATCTCTAATAGAGGTTTTTTATTTCCGACTGATAGAGTTCCAATAGCATTCTTAAGATTACAAATAATAGTGCAAATAATATCTTTGGGTTCGTCATCTTCAATACTATTGATGTTTTTTTCCAAGAAATCTAATACGCATTTTAAGTGATACGGAGCATTAATAGTTTTGTCAATGTCAATTTCATAATCATGTTCATCAGCATATTCATCACTAATGCCAATGAAAGTAGTTTTTTCATCAAAAACTAAATGTAATTGTTTCTCTTTGTAAGTTAAACTAAAACTATGCGTAGCAGATAGGGATTCAATTTTATCTATACCATCATAAAAGTCTATATTTTCCAAAAAATCATCAGGATCATTGCTTAAATATGTTATTTCATATAAACCCTTATTCGATATATACTTGTAAATATACTCGGCAGGAATATTTTCATAAAATTCATATACATAACTTTTACCACTTGAATATATACGCTCAATTGTCTTTTTTTTCGTAGAATCACTACTTATAGAAATATGTGCTTCTTTTTCATTAACGATTTCACTTATAATGCTATAATGGTCACTATCCGAATGCGATATAAGCAGCAAATCGGCATAGTGGTCGGTTTGAGCAGTAGGACCAATCGCTGCAGCCCGATCTTTCATATACTTTTCAAGCAATGCCTTTGCTTCTTTTGCCGGAGATTTGCTTGTACCATCTCCCCCCGCATCCAATATCGCCAAATACTCCAACTGTCCCGCCGCATTCAACCCCTTAACCACATTGCAAGACCCCTGCCCAACCGGCAAAATCTCAACTTCAACTTTGTCAATCGCCATTGCTCAAGCCCTCCTTGTCCCGATAATACCCAAGCCACCCCAACTTCTTCCCAGTCGCATCAGCCTCAATTATAATCTCATTTTTACCAGGCGGAAAACTCACCCAAAGCAGACGAGCCGTGAACTGTTTCAGGCTCAGGCGAAAATCTATCCGATCCTGCGAGGCCTCCGGGTCTTTTGACTCAAGAGAAATAGTATCAAACCCCAGTTTAATAAGCCCCTGTACATCAATTCCTCCGCCGAGCAAAGCATCCGGCAGGCGAACACCAATGTATAAACCCGGCGATTCGCCGCCACTCCATGCCGCTATAACATATAAATCCAAAATGCTGTTCTCAGACAAATCGCCAAGTGAACCAAGGGGAACGCGAAAACGTATTCCGTACCACGGCGAATCAATTTTTTTCTGGGCAAGCGTGGTCTTCATATTTATATAACCACATTGATCAAGCTTACGGCTCATGTCGTAACAAAACATATCCGCACATATAGGGAAACGATGAACCCACGAATTATGCCGAGGCAGCGAATCCAAAAGAACTATGTCTCCGTAAGAAGCTACAAAATTGTTCACTGCATTTTTGCTGATTTTGAACGACATAAACCCTAAGCCACAATCTACATTTTTATCAAATCCAAAACTGAACAGATCGCTTTTTTCATCAGGAGCGAAATACAACCTGCCGTCAAGCGAAAAAACACTGTCCCCACTCAAAGATACACGGCTGAACTTCACGCCTTCAAGCTGCGATTTCATGGCGTAATATCCTTCATCGCGCAAACTGAACGAGAAACCGTCCAAGCCAGATTTACTGTCGGCACGCCCATCCATAATCAGGCAGTTTCCCCCTTCTTTGCGACAAACGCTTGAGGTAAAAACATTAATCAACAACTCCGATTCGGTAATCAAAGTTTCAAGCATGCTATTTTTTATTTTCAATGTAAATGCAGTCGTTTTAAAATCATAATCATTGGCGGTATATTCATCACTGTATGAGATTCCTTTATCGGCACGGTAATATACAAGCGCATCTACAAAGGCACTCTTTTGCATAACACTTGATTTTTCCTGCATAATTTTAGTATGCCGTATAATAAGATGATGCGCACGCATTTTATTGCGGTCTTCTTCCGGAATTCCATGCCAAACGGTCCTTAAAGCACTGTTCATTTTAGTATCATCAGCTATTAATTTAATGCCAAGAACAATCACGCCGGTAAATTTTTCGTCATCTATAACGCTCAAAAACTCTTTAAATTCATCAATAGCATTACCATCATCGCCAATGGTTAGGCTTAAAGCATGCTTGAACGCCTTGTTGCCTTGCACAAGGCTGCGTATGGTGGAATCGTTTCCGTATTTTATTATTAACAGCGAGTTATTGTCCCAGCAAGCCGGGTTCATATCAAGTGTCCACATATCGTCCAAAATAAAAGCAAAGGGATTATCGGCTTCTACGTAAGTATTGAGTTTATCGGGATTATCAAAAATCATGTTCATGTCAATGTCTGCAAAGTCCTTTCGCAAAGGTAAATCGACATTGTTTAAGCACAGAAGTTTTTCATCAGCAATCGTTCCCACATTCGCCAAAGAAATCCATCTCCATGTCTCAAATGCAATTCCAACCATCAAGCCTTGAGGCGAAACGGCACGGCGCTCTTCGGCATTTGCATCTATTTGCATTGAAATTTTTTCGCATAAAATTTCAAAGCGTTTGGCGTATATAACGTTCTCCAAATCGCTGGCTGGCAGGTCGCCGGTTTCCTTATAAAATACCTGCGGAACTGTTAAATTGCCATTAAGCGTAAGCAGTGGCACGGACAAAAATGTCAGTCCTTCGCCATTCGTTTCATCTAGCGCAAATAACGGCGCATCGCTTGGCTGGGAGTAATACTGAGTGTCATTTGAATAACGCAGCCATGCCACGTTAGGGCTCTGGGATTTTTTGTCTATTTCTCCGGAATAAGCCGATTCGCCGGGAACAAACTCTATTTTGGGCGATGAAGCTTTTTTAAAATCGAAATACTCCGTTCCCGATAATCCGGGAAGCACCGTTTTGTCTTCGCCGTTAAATTGCGGCTCAAATTCTCCGCTAAGGGTTAGATAATAGCGCGTTTGAAAGAAATTTTTATCGTATTTATGCATAATGGTTTCAGCAAGCGTCCAGCCCGCTTTGTTAAGCGATTTTAAAGACAAACTGTGTCCTGAAATTCCGATAAAACTACTTGGGAAAATTTGATTTTCAGGCAAAAAGACATGTAATTCTTTAAGAGTAGGATTAAAAGAAATCTGTAAGATCATGGCATTTTCAGCTTGAATTACATGATTTGACGATGTAAGTACAAATCCGTTTGCGGCAGCCTCCTCTTCGTTTTTAAATTCATGGTCGAAAATATGCTTAACGCCGCTGTCCAGAGCTTTTGCAAGGTCAAATTTATCCTTATGCTCTACGCTGAAATCAATTTTACCATTAATGTCTATTTGCGCATTTTTGCCATGCAATACCGCATTGCCGCCTATAAAATCCACGCGCCCGTTAATCGTAAATGTGTCGTCTGCGGATGTTTTAACTTCTATTTTTGTGCCTTGCCGCAAAACGGCTCCATATCCTGAAAAATTAAGTCCCCAAAAATTGCTTACCATCCTGTTTGAATTGGCGAAAATAGCGTGGATGTCCATGAAATTAATATTTTGAATCCACAAAAGAGTCAGGTTTTCTCCAACTCGCCGCCAGTAAGACAATAGATTTGCGCAAAATGTTTCGTCGTCTGCTCCACCACTGTTTACAAAAGCATATAAGCCATTATATTTCCAAGACTCGTAAAGAGATATATTTTCGCCGTGAAAGTTTTTCGTCAAAAAACGGCAGCCGCCCGAAGCGAACAAAGAATAAGCTTCAAATTGGCAAAGTCGGCTGAATTGCGCCATGGTTATTTCTCTATTTTCAAATCTAGATGATCGCCATTCATAAGAAGCATGCCAGCTGCATCGAACCAAAACACCTCAACCGTGCTGCCCAATCCCGTATTGCGATAAAGCCTAAACGCATTTTTTTCGCATCCCAAACTTGCCATAAGTCCGAGTGCTGTAATACCAACAGGAACGAGGCGCGGCGTTTTATTTACAAACACCGTCTGCATTAAAGTCATCGTGCTTCGCATGCGAAATACCATGTGCGTCTGAGCGTCGCTATCCGGCTCCTTTGTCGTACCATCCCATTTGTCCATCGCAAATATCGCCGGATTACTTGTATCGTAGAGATTGGAAAGATTCTCGCTGCTCGGAAATGCGCTTGGATATTTCAAAACCCAAAAAGGCTGTTTCATTTTTTCATTGAAAAAGTCCAGCCCGCCGCCAGCCGCATAAAGCAAGTTTCCATCTGCCGGTTGCCCGGAATAGGCGAAATGCCCCATTATATTGCCAAGAGAAAAGCTTACATCCAAATATTCTTCTGTTAATCCTACTGTGTAATCGCTTGTATTACCGGGAGTGTAACCTGCTAAATTAGAAGCCGTTTGCGAAGTTTGAGGCATATAATGCGCAGTCTCAACCCGAATTGTCATTCCAGGCAAAATATCGGCGCATTTTGGTAGTTTGGAATCGCCAATCCCAGCCATATACCACAGCCTGTCTTTTTCGCTAATAGCCGACAAGCGAGATATAACATCACGTATTTTATAATATCCCGATGGCTTCAAAGTGTTATTAAATAAGGCGGTAATCCAGTTTGTATAATCATCGCGTTTAGGGCTGTCGCTGGAAACAGTTACTTTATATCCGTCATTGGTTTTCTCTAGCCTGAAATCACCTTTAGACTCAGCACCACTAAATTCTTTGAAAGCCGATTCAGGCAGCATAAAATCAAAACCCTTACTTTTATACGAATTTTTTCTGTAAGATAAAACTCCGTTAGTGCAATAAATTCCTTCACGGAATGCTATGGTTTCTGCGCTTATGCCAAGTTTTTTAGAATACTTTGGCGTTAGTTTTATTTTCTCGTCCATGAAATTGTCTGCGGTTTCTTTGAATTTATACGAATTTCCGCATACGTTATCTTCAAGAATTTTCGTTCCGAATGCCAGTTCATAGCCTGTGCAGTTAAATGCGCTGGGGGAATTTTCCCAGAAAAGCGTTAATTTGCCGTCAGAAAAATCGGTTGTAAGTTTGGGTGAGGCTAAAGGAATGGTATTGTCTGCGGTTTTACGGCGGTTATAGGAATGAGCGTCTTTATCGGAAATAAATGCAGCAAGCTCATAATTTGTCGCATTATGCGCATGTTGATTCTCCAATTCATGCTTAATCGAAGTACCTTTACCTGCATTATCGTTATATGCAATCGGAACTGTCAAAAACAACAACCTTTCACCTTCATAAAATCCCAATTGAACAAATGCCTCAGTCTCATTAATCTGTTCCGGTTGCCCGGAACTCCAATCTAATTTAGCCGTTATTTCTCGTTTATTGTTGCTTATCGCTTTCATGCTCACCTCAGTGATTTTGAACGGGCTTAAAATAAATTTAAGTTCTTCGTTTTTGGGGCCGAAAGAATTATCTCCGGCGCAGGGTGTCATTTGAACGGTACAGCTTTTCTGAGTGTTCCACAACTCGCTTGGTGGAAGTTTTAAGCACATGGATTTTAACGAGCCTTCGTTTATGGTAAAAGTGTGCTTATAATCGCTTCCCGTGAATTCCACTTGTATAAGTCCTGCGATTATGCTTGAATGAGGCGTATCCCAAACAACAATCGCATCATTGCCATCGTAACAGATTGCAGTATTTTTAAAAGCACTGAGGGTAATCGGAAATTTTTCGCAAACGCCATCCTTGCCACCGACTTTTAATACAAGAGAATGGGATTCTGCATTTGAAAACAGAACTTCATCAACATCAGCACTTCGAATTTTCTTGTCACTGCTGGAAATTGTTTTGGAATCGCCTGAAGTTTCTCCGTTATAGACGGTTAATTCAAAATCACCCTTATAGTCATAAGCACCTTCGTCAAGCACCCACTCAAGATGGACGGAAAATTTACCATCTTCAACTTTTGTGATTTGCGCCTTGGTAATCGCAATTTTATTTACTGCTGCCATAGTGAACCTCCAAATTGTCTCCCATTATAAGCGGGATCTTAGAAATATCTCCAAAAACAGGGCAAGCCCTGCGTGTTAATTCAAGTGTTTCGCAAGCAAACGAATCCATAATGTCGCCCACAGTCGTTCCCAAAGAAACCCACTGCAAGGCTCCTCCTATATACACGGCAATTTTAGGAATTATGGCAGCTCTTTCAATCATGCTTGCATAGGCTATGCCGTCCGTTTTAAGATATTGTCTTTCACGCAACGCTTTTGTCGCTTTCGCAATTGCCGACAAAGTCGGGGCGGCGACGATGTTGATATTGCGGTAATATTGTCGCTCTCCCTGCGAGTTATGCGGCAATCTTTCTATAGGATATACAAGGCGTGCAAAAGGCGCAGCGAGTCCCTCAAACAGAAAATCCGTAATTTCAGCACCGCCAACAGCCATTAAGTCGAGATCCTGGCGAGGAAAAGGCGGCACAACATAAGAAAGTACACCGCTATAAGCCTGTACAAACGGCTCAAAAACAACGTTTCCCCTGCGCCGAATTACCTGGTATTGTTTATCGCCCACGCAAAGAAGCATTCCCGGAATAAGATCAACTGAGGCACTGTTTACACGCCGCCGATAAAGAAAAGCAAGCATATCTACCGTTCTAAGCGGAGCTTTATCCATAACTACCTGCGTAAGTTCGGTTACATAATCCGGATTATTCGAGCAGGAAGCGGCTAACATGGCTTCAAAGTCATCGTAAACTTCTTCGGGGGAATTGGTTAATTTTTCAATGATAGAAACATCAATAGCAAGAATGCGTTTTGTCCCTTCTTTTTTAATAGAAAATACTTTAGCGCCTACGCTGTTATATGCCAAAAAAGCAACGTCAATATCAGTTTCTATCGCGGAGGTAGGTTTTCCAGCACCCTTGTATCCCAGCATGTAGAAATATTGTTCTTTGTATTTAAATGACGTATAACGAAAACATTTAGCGTCTATAGAAGATAAAGCGGAACCGAAACTATTTTCCAATGCACGGCGGATTGTTACGCAGGCATTTCCGTCTACTGTAATACGATCGCTTTGAATCCATTTTTTATCGTCTCCGACAGTAACTTCATATTGCGCAATCTTATTAAAAATCAGTTCAGTCTTGCCATTTTCTATGGCTCTTTTCTCAAGCAAAACCGGCGTTTCCAAGATTACGGGCATTTCGCATCCCGGAAGCGATAAGCCATAGTCTTCTTTAAACCGTGCTCTTATGGTATATGCATTCGTGCAATCCAAATTAAGATTGTCGATATTTTCCCATGCGAAAATCCCGCCGGTAACACTAATTTCTTTACTTGCTACCATGCGATTTTCATGGATAATTTCGGCGAGCATATTTCCGGAAAAGTTACTCTCATAATTGCAAGTGAGCTTGCCATCGTTCATAGAAACGCCTGTAATATCCGGTCCAAAAAGCGAAAGCGTTACATTACCCAAAGGCAAACAGTAAATTACCGCCCCATTACGTTCACTATAATAGGTCAAGGTTAATTTAATGGCTTTGCCATAGTCGTTCCATATACCCAATTTAGGCAGCGAAACCGAACATTCCGGCAAAGTCAGCTTAACAACAGCTTCCGTATCAATGTTTTCTATTATAACTTCCTGAGCATACTTGTGATCACTTGCAGATGTGTCAAAATGCAGATGAAGCAGTTCACTGTTTGCTAACTGAAAGCCTTTTAATTTGGGTGGCCCTGTAAAGATGCGAACGATGTTGCTGATTATTTTTTCAGATTTTAAAAGAAATAAATACAAAATACTGACGCTCTTAAGCTGATCTATAGCGCATGTGCATTCTCCATAATTCACTCTCCAGTCTGAGGACTTAGCGATACGATATTCGTCATCATTGTTTTGTGCTTTGCTCAGAACAATGGTTATGTCGTTTCCGGGAATCGGTTTACTATTTACTTTGTAAACATATTTATTTTTATCTTCACTCAGGGATATATTAACATGCGTAATATTATTTTCGCTGTCCATGCTACGCCTTATTGTTTATGATAAAGTTATCATAATCGGTCAACCATTCGGCAGCAATGCGATTGCGCTCAGCCTCTCTAGGAAGTGAGTTCTGCATAACAAAATCACCGCTCGCAACGCCGTTGGCATAGAACATATCTCCTTCTTTTTCAAGAATCAGATTATATACCTCGCAGGTTCCAAGAAAATCGGCATAAGCATCGCTGACTTTGCACATTCCGTTTTGGGTACGTAGTTCGGCCCCCGAGCGGATATAATTTGCCTGCATTGGCCCTTCTGCAGTCATAAACGGATGGGAAGAAGTCGCCTTAATCTCTTTGCCGTTTTCTGTTTTTATAACAATCATAGCACCGTTTTCCGCTCCTTTAACGGTATCTTTTACTATGTTTACGCCGGCTAAGGTTTTTACTTTGTCGCCAATTTTTATATCCTCAATAGGTTTTTCACTGCCGTCTGCCATAGCAATCAAAGTGCCTTTAATAAGGCAGCCCCAGAAGAATTTAATAGGATCTATATGCGCATTTTCCCCTATATTGCTGACACAGAAAGTGTGGTGGAAGCGCTCATCCATATTCTCCAACGTACAGGTCACGGAGAGTGTATAACCCACGGAACCTTCGCTTTTGTCCATGAAATCTTTGATATTCTTATTCCAGTTATCAATGCCATCCCACTTAATGCCGTTCGCAGTTTTTGATATTTTTTCCTTGAAATCCGTATATTCAATCAAGTTATTGCCGTATTGCAAATATAAATTCGCATCAATAATTTCTCTAACCTCATACTTATCGCCTTCCTTAAATCTAGCGCTTCCCTCTGATGGAACAAACAATTTGTAGCCATCCGGATATTTGTAATCCACATATTTCCCGAGAAGCGGACTTCGCCAAAAGAAAAAATTGATATTTTTGTCATCTTCAGGATGCCCAGCCTTTTTTACAGGATGTTTAACAACATACACGTTATCAATAATTTCGTAATTGGACAAATCAAAACTTTCGGAACACAAAGCAGCACCTGCATTAGTAATAGGGCCTCCGCTCAAAATAACTTCGCAGTCTTTACTGCCGATTTCAAGCTCCAAGGTGGCTCCGTATTCTTTGGAGTCTTTGTAATACCAATACTGCTTTTCCTTTTCGTCAAGGATTTTACCTGTGTTTTTTTGTTTTGCCTGAGCTTTAAAATAAAGATGGCCACTTTCGTATTTGCCTTGCACAAAGCAATTCACTAGCACATATATTTTGGAAGAATTGCCATGCTTTTGCTCTACGGAAAGCAGCTGCATTTTAACTTCCGGTTCATTTGAGGCTCCTGCCACCACTAGGTCTTTCGGTGAAGATGCCGCTTTCATTATAGCCGCATAGGTGGCTGGATATTTTATTTTACATTCCGCTTCGCCACCGAATGAAGAAAACATATCCGCTGAATTTTTTAACGCTCCCATGATTTTTCTCCTTTAAAGACTATTCACATAATCTAAATATAGCAAATAAAAAGTAAAATTTCTACTTTACCCCCATGCCCGCACCTTTCACTCCCAACTCACAATGGATATACACCTACGCCTACGAACCGCGGCAAATCTGGGAACCGTGGGAAACCGAAGCGTTCCCGCCAAAATGGATTGCACAGGAAGCAAACAAAGTCGTTGAACAAACAAACGCCATCCCACACGCACTTGCCTTCATTCTGCTCACAGACACGCACATCACAGAAAACGGAACCTGGAACCACACCGCAGAAGCAATCTCGCAAATCTGCAAGCAAACTAAAATCAACGCAGTAATACACCTCGGAGATTTCACAGACGGAATGCTCTCAAAGCAAAAAACAAGCGAATATGCAAACAAAATTCTAAACGACTTAAAGCAAAACGATATTCCCATATATGCAGCCCTCGGCAACCACGACTTCAATTATTTCAACAAAAACCAAGACATCCTCACATCGCAAGAAGCCTCCGAACTTCATTTGAATAGAAGCGAAGCAAATTATTCCGTGGACTTTCCTGAGCAAAATTTACGTTTTATCTTTTTGAACAGCTACGATAACAGCGATCGTTTGAGATACGGATTCAGCAAAGAAACGCTGGGTTTTCTCTCCAAAGAACTGGAAAAGGGCAAAGCGATAATTTTCTCACACCTGCCGCCAATGGCTGTTTTGCAAGCCTGGGTAAAAGAAATCCGTGGCGAAAACGAAATAATGGAAATAATGAACCGCCACAGCGAAAACATCATCGCTTTTATAAACGGCCACAACCACTGCGATTTGCTTTACAACGGTAAATTCCCCATAATTTCCATAAATTGCACAAAATGCGAATATTTTCTGGAACACAAACCAGAAAACGCCCAAACACCATTTCGTAAATTGGGCGAACCTATCCAGGAATCTTTCGATATCCTGCTATATCCGTCATTAAATTTTACTAGATTTGGAGCAGGGCAAAATCGGCAAATTGAAAACGGCGTAGCCTATTGGAGATAGAGGAGAT